>TARA_R110002033_G_scaffold58086_2_pt1 | contig 41712 bp, 37 predicted proteins | sample TARA_R110002033 | Tara Oceans TARA_R110002033 (sample SAMEA4397051) | marine metagenome | biome: Polar Biome; feature: [SRF] surface water layer (ENVO:00010504); material: water (ENVO:00002006), including particulate matter (ENVO:01000060) such as... | depth 5 m
CCTAAAAGTTGTTCTAAAGACGTTAGATGCCAATGAAATCGCAATACCTAAGGATAAATTAAACTTGTTTCCACCACGTGCTTTTGGTACGCCTAGAACAAGAGAATCTATTAATGGTAAAACTGGAGTTTCTTTTGATGCGCTTTCTGCCGTTGAAACTGCCTCAGATATGACGTTGACGTTTTTATTACATCCAGAGAAAGCATCAAGACTAATTCAACAAAAAGCAATTGCTATAGATAATGTTGGTTTAGATGAGGTTTTAGATAAATTGATTGCAGCCACTATAAATAAGAAGCAGAAAGATGCTTATTTAAGTGAAGCCCAGACCATTATTAATTTTAGAGTGTTATTTCATATTATGAATTTGGCAGGGCATACAAACGTTCATCCTCAGGTAAATGCGATTGCATCTCAAAAATTAAATGAGTTGAATATTCAATTGATTAAAGATTCTGGCTCAAATGCAATTAGTGCAGAAATGGTTAAAAGAATTAAAACATTTAGAGAGCATCCAGAATTGTTCAAAGTAATACCTTCGCCTAAGATTCCTGATGGTTCGCCAATTGGAATGAGTTGTTTCCATTAATTCAATTTTTACAGTTTATCTATGCAAATTAATCTTATCAGTGATACGGTAACTAAACCTACTGCAGGTATGCTAGACGCAATGATGTCGGCTGTTGTTGGTGATGATGTTTTTAAAGAAGATCCAACAGTTAATGCTTTAGAGGAAAAAGCAGCTAAACTATTTGGAATGGAATCTGCGTTATTTTTTCCTAGTGGTACCATGACCAACCAAACTGCAATTAAATTGCACACCCAGCCTGGCGAGCAGTTAATTTGCGATAAGTATGCACATATCTATAATTATGAAGGTGGCGGAGTTAGTTTTAATAGCGGAGTTTCTTGTAGGCTTGTAGATGGTGATAGAGGTACAATGACTGCATCTCAAGTTGCGTCTGTAATCAATCCTCCAGATTTTTATCATAGTCCATTAACAACTTTGGTATGTGTTGAAAATACTGCCAATAAAGGAGGTGGTACATGTTGGGATTTTAATGAGCTTAAAAATATTAGAAAAATTTGTAACGAGCATAAATTAGGGTACCATTTAGATGGTGCTCGTTTGTGGAATGCCATGGTCGAAAAAAATGAAACAGCACTGCAATACGGGGAGTTGTTCGATACTATTAGCGTATGCTTAAGTAAAGGATTAGGTTGCCCTGTAGGTTCACTGCTTTTAGGAAGTAAAGAGCAAATGGATAAAGCTATTCGTATTCGTAAAATATTTGGTGGTGGTATGCGCCAATCTGGATTTTTAGCTGCAGCTGCAATTTATGCGTTAGATAATCACGTAGATAGGTTAGCAGAAGATCATAAAAAAGCGAAAGAAATTGGAAAAATGCTAGCTGCTAAATCATTTATAAAAAAGGTAGAACCTATTGAAACGAATATTGTCATATTTGAGATAGATGAAACTTTTATGACAAGTGATCAGTTCGTAAATAAATTGAAGGAAAAAGATATTCTGATTATTGGAATGGGGCAAGGTAAACTAAGAATGGTTACTCATTTAGATTATACAGATGATATGCATGAAGAATTACTAAAACAATTACTGTCTATCTAGTTTTGTTACTTTATCAATACTATTAGAAATATTTAAAATTCCATTTTCCATACCGGCTTCAGAGGAGTACAATCCACTGGAGCCTATTATTTTTCCAAAAGAATTTTTTAATTCTACAAGAAACTTACCATCGGTGTTTGTTCTGCGTTCAAAGAATTTTCCGTTGGAATCTTTTAGCGCCTTAATATCTTTTAAAGTCTTATCTAGCTCATTTTCACTGGTAAAGGTTATACTTTCCAATAAAGTTTTACCATTATTAGACTTCAGCATAAACTGAAATGACCCTCCCTCTTTTTTATTGATTTTAATCATATCACTAAAGATAATTAATTATTTCTCTGCTTTTTAGTGACTTTTCAATTAATACTGTGTCTTAATCATTGAGGCAGTTGTTGAGGTTTCAAAATAAACTTTATCTCTTGGCTGAAACGACAAACTCAAATGTTCAAACAAATAAATATAAATAACCAATTATTAATTTTAAACACTATCAAAATGAAAAAAGTATTATTTCTAGCAGTTGCATTCACAGCTTCTTTTGCAATGGCACAAGATTTGCCATCAAACCCAGAACCAGGTAAATGTTATGTACGTTGTACCACTCCTGATGTTTATGTAAATGAAGTAACTACCGTTACAACTAATCCTTCTTATAAAGTTTTAAAGACGGTTCCTGCTACTTTTAAAACGGTTACAGAGCGTGTACTAGTAAGGCCAGAAGAAAAAGTTCTTACAGTTGTTCCTGCAAAGTGGGGTACTGAAACTGTAACATATGTATCTAAAGGTGGAGGAAACTCTTTACAGGTTATACCTGCTTCTTTTTCTCCAAGTACACAAACTTTAGAAATTAAGCCGGCTTACGCACAATGGGAATTGGGTGTTGCAGCTCCTGATTGTGAGTCAGGTAATCCAGATGATTGTAGATACTGGTGTTACAAAGGGTATCCTGCACAATTTGAAACAGTTTCAACTCAAGTTCTTGCAAATGCCGCTTCTACAACTAGTACTCCATTAGGTTCTAAAAATGGTTCGTATACTAAATCAGTATTAATTTCTCCTGCTACTGTAGTTGAAAAAATTATTCCTGCTGAATACAGAGAAATTACTAAAACAGTTTTAGATAAAGATGCTTACACAGTTGAGGAATTAGTTCCTGCAAAAACTACTACTATCTCTAAAGAAGTTTTAAAAGAAAAAGGTGGTTTAACTACTTGGAAAGAAGTAGAATGTGCTTTAGTTGAGTACCAAGCTTTACCTATTAACTGGGAGTCTGGTAGCGCAACGTTAACTGCAGAAGCTAGAAACTTAATCGATAACAGATTGTTGCCGGTATTGGCTCAAAACCCTGGAGTAAAAGTTGAATTAGCTTCTCATACAGATTCTCAAGGTGGTGCAGCTTCTAACCAAGATCTTTCAGAAAGAAGAGCTAAAGCAGTTGCAGATTACTTAATTACTAAAGGTGTTAACTCTAGTCTTTTAGTAGCAAATGGTTACGGTGAAACTAAATTATTAAACAGATGTAAAGATGGTGTTTCTTGTACAGCAAGAGAGCATGCAGTAAACAGAAGAACTCAATTTAGATTAATCAATAACTAGTATTTAGTATATTGAAATAATAAAGGGCTTACATAAGTAAGCCCTTTTTTTGTACACATGTTTTAAATGGTAATCAATTATTGTGTAAGATTAAGACATTAGTCTTCTTGTTCTATATACTTGATCCTATTGATTAATAATAATGTAATGATAGTTTTTCTAGCGGGGAAATGTCATGGCTTATAAAGCACATCTTTTACAAAAGTGATGTTGTTATTAGCTGGTTACTGTTTATATGGAACAAATAGTAGTATTAAACGTAGTTTAGGCATATTATGAATTATGCATTGGTACATGGTTTTAATTACAGTTTGAATGAATTATAATCAGTTAAATTTTCAGAAATAAAACTCTAAATCAAAAAGAGGGCTTACCTATTGTAAGCCCTCTTTTTATTCGTTAAACTAAACTAGTCTATTTATTCTTTTCTAGTAGTTTAATATGTGAATCAATAACACCGTTCATACTATAGCCCGATAGTTGATCTAACTCTTTTCCTTTATCATCAATAACCTTTAGCAAAGGAAAAACTTTTTTCTTATTTAATTTGGTAAGCAATTCCTTGTTATGGGTCATTTGTTTTTCAGTCAACAAGTCTCTGTTTCTTGGAACATCAATATAAAGAAGAATGTAATTGCTTGATAATTCTTGAAACTCACTTGTGTCAAACAAATCAGTTTTAAGCATTTTACAAGGTGGGCACCAATCGCTCCCTGTAAAATAAACGAGTACATTTTTATGTTGTTTTTTTGCTTTTGAAATAGCAGTATCATAATTAGTAAGCCATTTAGAATCATCTACGGTATTAAAATCTGCTTGTGCAGAAGCTAATAACGGGACCATCAGAAAAAAAACAAAGTACTTCATAATCATTATTTTAAAGGTTAATTGCAAATAACCTGCCAATCTTACTTAAATAACGAGTCCATTCCTGGAATATTGGGCATGCCTTCTTTTGCAACGGCTCCAAGTTCAGTTTCATTAACTCTAGTTGCGTTTTGTATGGCTTTGTTTAAAGTTAAGATTAAGTAGTCTTCTAATTGCTCTTTATCTTGTAAAAGACTGTCATCTATTGCTATTTTCTTTATTTCTCTGTTGGCAGTAATAGTCACCGCAACTAAACCATCATTAGATTTTTCTTCTAGTGTTACCGTATCTAATCTTTTTTTTGTTGCTTCAACTTTTTGTTGGGTCTCTTTGAGTTTTCCCATCATGCCCATCATATCTCCAAACATAATTTCATTTTTAATTTAGGATGTAAAAATACTAAAAATACGAGTATTTCAGTTTTTGCTTCCAATAAAATGGGGGTCTATGAATTAAGCTTATTTTTGCTTTCTTATTTTATAATGAAGTTTGTATGAGTATTAAACATCCGCCAAAGGCGAAAAAAATCCCGAAAGAATTAGTTATTCATAATGATGTTCGGGTAGATGATTATTATTGGCTAAATGAAAAGGAAAACAAAGATGTTATCTCATATTTAGAGGCAGAGAACGATTACTACAATGCTTTAACAGGACATACTAAAGATTTTCAAGAATCTCTTTTTCAAGAAATGAAAGGGAGAATTAAAGAGGATGATTCTTCTGTTCCTTATAAATTGAATGATTATTGGTACAGTACTCGTTATGTAATAGGAGGGGAGTATCCTCTTTATTCTAGATTTAAGCATAGTTTAGAAGCTACTGAGGAAATTATGTTTAATTGCAATGATATGGCAAAAGGACATGATTATTTTAGTCTTGGAGGTATCGCAATAAGCCCAGATAACAAACTTGCGGCTTTTGGTGTAGACACTGTTTCTAGAAGACAATACACCTTACAAATCAAGAATCTTGAAACAGGTGCAATTTTAAAAGATAAAATTGAGAATACAACTGGTGGTGGCGTTTGGGCGAATGATAATGAAACTTTATTTTATACCAGAAAAGATCCAGTAACGCTACGTTCAGATAAAATTTATAAACATAAATTAGGAACACCAACCTCTGATGATGTGTTGATTTTTCATGAAAAGGATGATACGTTTAGTACATTTATTTACCGCACTAAATCTAAAAAATATTTGGTAATTGGTTCTTTTAGTACATTAACTTCTGAATTTCAGATACTATCTACTGATAATCCTGATGGTAAGTTTGAGGTTTTCTCTCCCAGGATAAGAGGTTTAGAGTATACTATTTTTCATTATGAGGATAGTTTTTACATCTTAACGAATAAGGATAAGGCAGAGAATTTTAAGTTGATGCGCACATCAGAAGAGAAAACATCTTCTGAACATTGGATAGAGTTTATTCCCCATCGTCAAGAAGTGCTTCTAGAAGATATCGATATTTTTAAAGAGTACTACGTATTATCTGAACGGGAAAACGGACTCAATAAAATTAGAATTGTTAGGTGGGATGGTGTTGAAGAATATTTTTTACCATTTAAAAGTGAAACCTATACTGCTTATGTTGGTAGTAATCCTGATTTTGATACAGAGATCTTAAGGTATTCTTACAACTCGATGACAACGCCAAGTTCTGTTATTGATTTTAACATGAGAACTAAAGCGAAGGAAGTTAAAAAGGAACAAGAAGTTCTTGGTGGTAAATTTGATAAAGAAAATTATAAAGAACTTCGTTTATGGGCAACTGCTAGAGATGGAGAAAAAATACCAATGTCGGTCGTTTATAGAAAAGATACGATATTAAATAAGGATACTCCTATTTTGCAATATGCCTACGGATCATACGGTTCTACTATAGACCCTTATTTCTCTACTGTTAGATTAAGCTTGTTAGATAGAGGTTTTGTATTTGCTATTGCACATATTAGAGGAGGCGAATATTTAGGTCGTAGATGGTACGAGACTGGTAAATTACTTAAAAAGAAAAATACATTTACAGACTTTATAGATTGTTCTAAATATTTGATAGAACAAAAAATGACGAGTGCAAATCATTTATACGCTATGGGTGGTTCTGCCGGTGGTTTATTAATGGGCGCTATTATAAATATGCAGCCAGATATTTATAATGGTATTATTGCTGCAGTGCCGTTTGTGGATGTTGTAACTACGATGTTAGATGATTCTATTCCGCTTACTACTGGCGAGTATGATGAGTGGGGCAACCCAAACGAGAAAGAATATTACGAGTATATGAAGTCCTATTCTCCCTATGACAATGTTATTGCTCAAGAATACCCTAACATGTTAGTTACAACAGGTTTGCATGATTCTCAGGTGCAATATTTTGAGCCTGCAAAGTGGGTGGCTAAATTGAGGGAGTTAAAAACGGATAACCATCTATTGTTATTAAATACCAATATGGAAGCAGGTCATGGCGGTGCTTCAGGTAGATTTGAATCTTTGCGAGAGGTAGCAAAGGAATATGCCTTTCTTTTAGATTTGGAAGGAAAAATCGCATAGTGGAAAAAAAATGGTAACTTTGCCTCGGAAATTTTAACAAATTTCGATTTTAAAAATAACTAAACATTGATCCCCCTTATGAAAAATGAGATCAGGGCTTACAACAATATTTTAGAACTAGTTGGTAATACTCCATTAGTTAAATTAAATAGAATAGCAGAAAACCTTACAGGTAATTTTTACGCCAAGGTAGAAGCATTCAATCCAGGTCATTCTTCTAAAGATAGAATTGCGATTCATATTATTGAGCAGGCAGAGAGGGCGGGTTTACTGTCCGAAGGCAGTACGGTAATAGAAACAACTTCAGGTAATACCGGTTTTAGTATTGCAATGGCTAGTATCATAAAAGGGTACGATTGCATTTTGGCGGTTAGCTCTAAATCATCACCAGACAAAATAGATATGCTTCGCTCTATGGGCGCTAAAGTATATGTTTGCCCAGCGCACGTAAGTGCAGATGATCCAAGATCTTATTATGAGGTGGCTAAGAGATTACATAAAGAAACAAAAGGCTCCATTTACATAAATCAGTATTTTAATAAACTGAATATGGAGGCACACTATAAATCTACAGGTCCTGAAATTTGGGAACAAACAGGTGGGCAAATAACACATTTAATTGCTTGTAGTGGTACAGGTGGTACAATTTCAGGTACTGCTCGTTTTCTAAAAGAACAAAACCCTAATATTAAAGTTATTGGTGTTGATGCTTTTGGTTCTGTATTGAAAAAATATCATGAAACAGGAAAGTTGGATACCAATGAAATTTATCCTTATAGAATAGAAGGGTTAGGTAAAAACTTGATTCCTGGTGCTACAGATTTCAGTGCTATAGATGAGTTTATCAAAGTAACCGATGCTGAAAGTGCACATACTGCAAGAGAAATTTCTAAAACAGAAGGTATTTTTGTTGGTTATACAAGTGGTGCGGTAATGCAAGCTATTAAACAATTAGATGAATTAAATACATTTAACAAGGATAGTAATGTTGTATGTATTTTTCCAGATCATGGCTCACGTTATATGAGTAAAATTTACAGTGATCAATGGATGGAAGATCAAGGTTTCTTGAATAATAATACAGTTGAGGAGACGCAGGAAATTCAATACATAAAATAATTAGTATTCAAAATATTATATAAAAAAAGTGGGTTTATAGCCCACTTTTTTGCATTGTAAATAATTTATGAATTTTTATCAAATTTATTTACTTTTGCAGACAGATCCAAATTAAACAATGAAAGACTTATTTGATAGAATTTTAGCGAATAAAGGCCCTTTAGGTAAATGGGCTTCACAAGCAGAGGGATATTTTGTTTTCCCTAAATTGGAAGGTCCTATTTCTAATAGAATGAAATTTCAGGGAAAAGATGTTATCACCTGGAGTATCAACGATTATTTAGGCTTGGCGAATCTTCCTGAAATTAAGAAGGTTGATGGAGAGGCGGCTGCTGAATATGGTTCTGCATACCCCATGGGTGCAAGGATGATGAGTGGTCATACGGAGTTTCATGAGCAATTAGAGCAAGAGTGTGCCGCTTTTGTTGATAAAGAAGCTTCTTATTTACTGAATTTCGGGTATCAAGGTTTTATGTCTGTTATTGACGCCCTTGTTACTAAAGATGATATTATAGTTTACGATGTAGATTGTCATGCTTGTATTATTGATGGTGTGCGTTTGCATATGGGTAAGCGTTTTACCTTTGTTCATAATAATGTTGAAAGTCTAGAAAAAAACCTTGAGCGTGCTACCAAAATGGCAGAACAAACTGGTGGGGGTATATTAGTTATCTCTGAAGGTGTTTTTGGTATGCGTGGCGAACAAGGCATATTAAAAGAGATCGTAGCTTTAAAAGATAAGTTTACTTTTAGATTGTTGGTTGATGATGCCCACGGTTTTGGTACTTTAGGTGCAACGGGTGCAGGAGCAGGTCAAGAACAAGGTGTACAAGATGGTATTGACGTTTACTTAGCTACGTTTGCTAAGTCTATGGCAAGTATTGGTGCATTTGTTGCTGCTGATCAAGAAATCATAGATTACTTAAAATATAATTTACGTTCGCAAATGTTCGCTAAGTCATTACCAATGGTTTATGTGAAGGGAGCATTGAAGCGTCTTGACATGTTACGTACCCAACCAGAGCTTAAAGCTAAACTTTGGGAAAACGTAAATGCGTTGCAAAACGGATTAAAAGAAAAAGGTTTTGATATTGGTACTACTACAAGCTGTGTTACACCAGTTTATTTAAATGGTAGTATTCCAGAAGCTATGGCTTTGGTAAAAGATTTACGTGAAAATCATGGTATTTTCTGTTCTATCGTAGTTTACCCAGTTATACCTAAAGGATTAATTCTTTTACGTTTAATACCAACGGCAACACATACTTTGCAAGATGTGGAAGAAACGTTAACAGCATTCTCTTCTATTCGTGAACGTTTACAAAACGGTACATACAAAAGATTGTCTGCGGCTGTAGCTGCTGCAATGGGAGAATAAAAGCTCCATGATATTATAATAAAAAGCCCGGAATCTAATTTTAGATTCCGGGCTTTTTATTTATGCTTTATTAAAGTGATTTTCTATAGGTTCTTCTTCGTTTGTAAACCACAGGGTCAAAGTGCTTCCACATTTGTTTTATAGCAATATTTTCTTCTAGCTCCGGTGTTCTGTAGCACATATCAATTCCTTTATCCGTAAAGGTTTTGTGGTACTCATTGAAAATAACTGCTGTTACTCCTTTGTTTTGGTATTCTGGGTCTATGCCAATAAGGTAGAAAATAACATCTTTGCTATTTTTCTTGGCTTGTAGTAAATGGAATAACCCGAACGGAAATAATTTACCTTTAGCTTTCTGTAATGCTTCAGAGAAAGCAGGCATTACAATGGCAAATGCAATTAATTTATCTTCTTTATCCTTTACAAACTTTATGTATTCAGGATTTATAAAACTTATGTATTTCTTCTTAAAATAAGCTTTTTGTATTTCTGTAATAGGTACGAATGAAGAAAGGTTTGCGTATGTTGAATTAAAAAGGTCGAACATCTCGTCTGCCATAGGCATGACCTCTTTTGTTTTGGTAAAGTTTACTTCTTTGAGTCCGTAACGTCTTTTTACCAAATCATTCAATTTTGTAAAAAGTTTAGGGTCTGCATTTTTAGCCGGAAACTTATTTTCCATGTATTCCTTTTCCTTTACAAAACCTAAATTTTCATAATGATCTTTATAGTAAGCGTGGTTGTACCATGTAATCATAGTTCCAATATGGTCAAAACCTTCCACGAGAACTCCTACTTTGTCCAGGTTAGAAAAGCCTACGGGCCCTTCCATATATTCTAGGTTGTGTTCTTTGCCTATTTCAGCAACTTTGTCCAACAAAGCTTTTGATACTGCGGGATCGTCAACAAAATCGAACCAACCAAAACGCATTTTTTTAACATTTTGCTGATTTATTTCCAGGTGGTTGATTACCGCAGCTACACGACCAACTATTTTGCCCTCATCCATGGCAAGAAAAAACCATGCTTCAGCATCTTTAAATACAGGATTTTTATCCCTGTCAAAGCTCTCTAATTCATCATTGATGATAGGAGGTACCCAATACTTGTTATTTTTGTATAGGGAGAAAGGAAAGGTTACAAAGCGTTTTAAATCTTGCTTTGTTTTGGCTTCATGTAGTGTGATCATTGAACTTCTTTAGAAGTGCCAATATTAGTAATATTAATCAACAAAGTAAAGTAGTTGAATGTGAAAAATAGAATGTGAAAGCTTAGAGTTAAAAGTCTATCTCGCTACTATCTTTCTTTTTCTTCTTTTCTGCTTTTTTTAATTTCTTAAGTTGCTTTTTTGAAGGACCTAAGTCAATATCTTCAGCTCCGTTACCTTTTTCTTTTTCAGCCTTCTTTTTCTTTTTCATGGCCTTCTTATCTATAGCTCCGCCATTTTGATCAGCTTCCTGGTCTTCAATTGGTTTAAGACTATCCTTGTGGAAATCCATACGGTAAGATCCACCTAATCCAAAGAATATACGAGAAGGTGTGTTTTTTAAACTGGCACCCATATTAAAATCTAACTGCAAATTTTCTTTAAGTAAATGCGCTATACCGCCACGTATTAATAAATCTGCATATCGATCGCTTTGTATGCCTTGGTTCTCAACAAAAACACTCCATTTTGGATTTCTAAATGCATGTGATAATGAAATGGTGTAACTCAATTCTGGGTCATCGGTACTTATTCTATCATATGCAGTATTTGTAATTAAAACAAATCTTGGAGTTATACGACTTTGGGTAGCGATCATACCTCGGTAAGACAGTGTTGGTTCTCCAATATAGAAAGGGTTGTCTCCTAGCACAAAATTTACACCTCCGTAAAGAGAAACGGCTGGTAAAAGATTTTTAAACTGGAATTTATTATTAGCTCTCCAGCTATAAAGATTTGGTTTGTTGGCTTCAGGGTTTTTGAAAGGGTCATAAACGAGAAACTTTAGTCCTAATCGATTTCTTGAGAAATCTCTTCTTTTGGCTAGTAAATCAAAATTGGAATAGGTGATGTTTTGGTCTTGAAATGTGCCTTCATAATTCAATTCTAATCTTTCAAACAAAAGTCCGTAGCGTAACGAAATATCGGTGCCCCAAATATCAGATTGGGTGTTTAATAGACTATGGTCTTGTTGTTCGTAAAACAAGCCCATTTCTGCCTGTACTACATTTTTTCCAACGGCATAAGCACTAACAGAAATTCCTGGTCTATTAGAATTTATAACATCTGTATATTGAGAAATACCTACCAGAGGTAGAAGAAAGATGAAGCTTAATACGTATTGATATGATTTAGTGTAGGCAAAAAGACTATTCATGAACACGATTTTATATTTATTTTAATAGTATGATTCTTTATATACAACGTGATAATTGTATTTTTGATATATATAAGTTGTAATAAATGGCTTTTTTAAAAACTATATTAATTATTCTTTTGGTGTATTACTTGCTAAAATTTTTGGCAAAGTTATTTGCGCCGAAAATATTGAATTACGCAGCAAAGAAAACCGAATCGCATTTTAGGCAAGCGTTTGATAATCAACGCCCTTTTGAAGAACAAGAAGAAGAGAGTGTTATTATCAATAAAAAACCGTCAAGAAAAAAGGCAGATTCTGAAAAAGTAGGTGAATACATTGATTTTGAAGAGCTAGACTAGTTATCTTTGTAAAAACACTACTTATTTAGCAAATGAAGCAAGGCTTAAAATTCTTTTTCATCCATTTTTTTGTTGTCGTATTTTTTATCATTGCTGCATTGGCATACTTTAGTCCTGTTCTTCAAGGGAAAGTGATGTATCAGCATGACATTGCCCAGTATACGGGAATGGCGAAAGAACAAAATGATTTTAGAAAATCTAAAGACCAAGAACCATACTGGACAAATAGTGCCTTTGGCGGTATGCCAACTTATCAATTAGGGGCAAATTATCCACATAACTATATTAAAAAATTAGACCGTGTCATTCGTTTTCTACCAAGACCGGCAGATTACCTATTTCTGTACTTCATAGGTTTTTATATTTTAATCTGTTGCTTAAAAGTTGATTATAAACTAGCAATAGTAGGGGCCTTAGCTTTTGGGTTTTCTACCTATCTTATTATAATTCTAGGTGCTGGGCATAATGCCAAGGCACATGCTCTGGCATATTTACCTGTTCTGTTAGCGGGTATTGTGTTAGTTTTTAGGAAAAAATATCTCTGGGGGTTTGTGTTGACTGCATTGGCCATGGCTTTAGAAATTACGGCCAACCATTATCAGATGACATATTATTTCATGCTTTTAGTAGTAGTGTTAGGTGTAGTATATCTAATTTATGCTATAAAGGAGAAACAGCTAAAACATTTTTTCATCTCAGTAGGTATTTTATTGTTAGCGGTAACTTTAGGTATTGCAGCCAATGCTACAGGGTTAATGGCTACTAAGGAATATGCCGATTGGAGTACACGTGGTAAAAGTGAATTAACAATTAATCCAGATGGTTCACCAAAGGAAGATACCGGTGGTTTAAGTAAAGGGTACATTACCAATTGGAGTTATGGTATTACAGAATCATTGAATTTATTTGTTCCTCGTTTGTTTGGTGGAGGAAGCCAAGAAAATTTAGGCGAGAATTCTAAGTCTTTTAATTATTTAATTGATAAAGGTTTGCCAAGATCTAGTGCTTTAGATTTTGTAAGCGGGCTACCTTTATACTGGGGTGAACAACCAGGTACTTCAGGACCAGCATATCTAGGAGCCGTAATATTCTTCCTGTTTATTTTAGGTTTGTTCTTGGTGAAGGGAAAACATAAATGGTGGTTGTTATTTGGGTCTCTACTTTCATTGGTATTATCGTGGGGTAAAAATTTCAGTATTCTTACTGATTTTATGATCGACTATTTTCCTTTGTACGATAAGTTTAGGGCAGTATCTTCTATCCAGATTGTCTTAGAACTATGTGTGCCAATTTTGGCTATTCTTGCCTTGAAAAAGTTGTTTAAAGATAAGGTGCCACAAGCTGATAAAATGAGGTCTTTAACTTTGTCTGCCGCAATAATATTAGGTCTAGGTATTGTGTTGTTCATTTTTAAAGGTGCTTTTCATTTTGTTGGCGCTGCTGATGATAATTTGCGAATGACCGGTCTGGAGCAGTTGCCAGAAATGCTTCGCTTGGATCGTAAGAGTGTTTATACTAGCGATTTATTACGTTCGTTAGCTTTTGCGCTAGGTACTGCATTGTTGATTTGGTTGTATCTGAAAGAGAAATTGAAAATGAATTTCTTGATTATTGCCATCGGGGTTTTAGTGGTGGTGGATTTAGTTGGGGTAGATTTACGATACGTTAATAATGACAATTTTGTGTCTAAACGTAAAATGTTAGAGCCTTTTCAAGAATCTGCAGCAGATAAAATAATAGCTAAAGATAATGGTGTGTTTCGTGTCTTTGATCAGACAGATGGTTTTGATTCTGCAAAAACAGCTTATTTTCATCAAAGTATAACTGGCTACCATGCGGCTAAGCCAGCGGGTATGCAAGACCTTTTCGATTTTCATGTATATAATGGTAACATGTCTATTCTGAATATGATGAATATTAAATATGTCATCAGAAAAGATCAGGAGGGGAATTCTTTTCCGATTGAAAATCCTAATGCTAATGGAAACGCTTGGTTTATTTCACAATTGAAACCGGTGGTCAATGCGGATGCGGAAATTATGGCTTTAGACAGTTTGGATACCAAAAATGTTGCGGTTATTAATTCTTCTAACTTTAAAGATATTTCACCGTTAGAATATCAGGTAGATTCAACGGCGTCTATTTCTTTGGTAGACTATGAACCAAATCACTTGACATATTCATCTAAAAATAGCAACGAAGGCGTGGCAGTTTTTTCTGAAATGTATTATAAAAATGGATGGAACGCTTATATAGATGGAAAACAAAGTGATTATTTCAAAGTCAATTATGTACTAAGAGCACTTAATGTTCCTTCTGGAGAGCATAAAATTGAGTTTAAGTTTGAACCTAACGTCGTTGTTGTAGGTAGTAAAATTACCTTAGCTAGTACTATTTTATTAGGTCTTGTTATAGTCGGCGGATTAGGTTTTTCTTTTTGGAGGTCTAAAAAAGAAGAAGAAGTATAATGAGAAAGGTTCTGGTCATTACTTATTATTGGCCACCTGCTGGCGGACCGGGAGTTCAACGTTGGCTCAAATTTGTAAAATACCTTAGAGACTTCGGTATTGAGCCTGTTCTTTATATTCCTGATAACCCACATTATCCTTTATTGGATGAATCTTTTTTGCAAGAAATTCCTTCTGATTTAATTATTTATAGACATAAAATAACGGAGCCATACCGTATAGCTTCCTTATTCTCAAGTAAGAAAACAAAGCGTATTAGTTCAGGAATTATTCAGAGTAAAAATCAGCCTTTTCTTGAAAAGCTTTTATTGTGGGTACGTGGAAATCTTTTTATACCCGATGCACGGAAATTTTGGGTGAAACCTTCGGTTAGTTTTTTAAAGAAGGTTTTAGATAAAGAAAAAATAGATACCATTATTACTACAGGGCCGCCACATAGTGTACATCTAATTGGTTATTATTTAAAACAAGCTCGATCATTAAACTGGATTGCCGATTTCAGAGATCCATGGACAACCATAGGTTATCATAAAAAACTTAAACTGACTTCATCTTCTGAAGGGAAACATAAAAAATTAGAGTCTGATGTTTTAAATGCTGCGGATAAAATTATTGTTACTAGTAAGACCACAAAACAAGAATTTCAAAATATAACTTGTCAGCCAATACAGGTGATAACTAATGGATTTGACAACGTTGAAGAGACCAATTTTATGCTTGATTCCAAATTTACTATTTCACATATAGGTTCCTTATTAAGTGGTAGAAATCCTATTAAGCTATGGAAAGTCTTATCTGAATTGGTAAGAAGTAATACTGATTTTAAGAATAAGCTTTGTATTCGGTTTGTTGGCGTAGTTAGTAATGAAATACTGGCTACTTTGAAAGATTTGGGTTTGTATAAGTTTATTGAAATTGTGGGCTACGTTTCTCATCAAGAGGCATTAGCTTATCAAAAAACTTCTCAAATATTATTATTAGTTGAAATAGATTCGCAAGATACCATTGGTATAATTCCCGGTAAGTTATTTGAATACATGGCAGCGAAACGACCAATTTTAGGGATTGGTCCTAAAAACTGGGAAGTGGCTAGTATAGTTGAAGAAACTAAAACTGGACACATATTTGACCATTCTAATGATATTGCTTTGAAAAACGTACTTTTAAAATGGTTTGAACAATTTCAAGTGGGTAAGTTGCAAATAGACTCAAATGCTATTGAGCAATACAGTAGAAGGGAGCTCACCCGAAAATTAGCTGAATATATTTAATGGGGATCGTACTAAAACAGTCTTTAAACAATACCATTGTAACCTATATAGGTTTTGCAATAGGTGCTGCCAATACCTTGTTTTTATACACCAATTTTATGCAACCAGATAATTATGGATTAATACAGGTTATCTTATCGGTGTCTGCAGTTTTAACACCAATTTTGGCTTTTGGTGTTCCAAATAGCTTGGTTAAATTTTATTCGAATTTTAAAAACGAGGAGCGTCAAGATTCATTTTTGACATTAATGGTTTTACTTCCTTTGATTCTTATTATACCTATTGCAATTGTAAGCTATATAGCAAATGATGCTATAGGTAACTTACTTTCAAGGCAGAATGCTATTGTCCGTGATTATGTTTGGCATATTTTTTTAGTAGGTATGGCTATGGCATATTTTGAAGTGTTTTATGCCTGGGCTAGAATTAGAATGAAATCGATGTTTGGTAATTTTATGAAAGAGATTTTTTGTAGAGTTGGTCAAACTATATTATTGATACTTCTATGGGTTAAGGTAATCGATATTGATTTTTTTATAAATGCATTGGTAGGCTTTTATTTAGTCCGTACCATAATTATGAAAATCTATGCTTATAGTTTACGGAAACCACATCTAAATTTTAAACTGCCTTCTAATTGGGTAACTATTGTAAAATACAGTGGGTTAATAATTCTTGGTGGATCCACAGCAATTGTTTTAATGGAGGTTGATAAGGTAATGTTGAATAATTTTTTAGAACTGGAAAATGTGGCATTTTATGCTGTTGCCGGTTTTATTGCTTCAACCATAGCTGTGCCAACAAAGGCGATGCATCAAATTACCTATCCACTTACAGCTAAATACTTGAATGAGAAAAATAAGTCTGCCCTTAAGGAGCTATATCAAAAAAGTTCATTGACACTATTTATTGTCTCGGGGATTCTTTTCCTACTTATTTTATTGAATCTAAAAGAACTTTATGAGTTACTTCCTCAAAAATATTCTGGTGGATTTATGATTGTATTTTGGGTAGGGTTGGTTAAGGTGTATGATGCACTTTTAGGTAATAATAATTCTATTTTATTCAATTCTGATTATTACCGTTCTATCCTTTTTTTCGGCGTATTATTGGCTGCTTTAGCAATTGTTTTTAATCTTTGGTTAATTCCTAATTATGGCATCAATGGTGCGGCTATTGCTAGTTTTAGCGCTTTCTTTATTTACAATACTCTAAAATTAGGGTATGTAAAACTTAAGTTTAAAATACTTCCATTTACCAATGAAACATTTAAAGTTCTGGCATTGCTTATAGTAGTTGGTGCTATATTTTCTTTTGTTTCATTTCCATTTCATCCCATTATAAACATTGGTCTAAAAAGTATACTAATGATTGTTTTGTACGTAGGTATTCTGTATCGTTTTAAAATATCAGAAGACGTGTATGGTGTTTTGAATAAATTTCTAAATCGCTAATTACATTTGATTCGTGCTTTTTTGTGGTGCTTTTTGAAGACCGTATTGTTGCTTGTAAATTTTAACGATTATTAAAAATAGGTTTATAATCAGCGGACCAAAAATAAGTCCAACAAATCCAAACAAAGGGATACCAATTAATACTCCAATTAATGTAATTAGCGGATGTGTGCTATCTAGTTTTTTTAGTACAAATAAACGAATTACATTATCGGTCATGCCTACTACAAGGATGCCATAGAGTAATATTCCCCATGCTTGAAAATCTTCGCCACTTGCAAGGCTCAATACAAATACTGGAAATATGCCAATGAATGTACCAATGAATGGAATCATTGATCCTATGGTTACGATTACAAACCAAAAAAGCGGATTTTCAATTCCGAAAATATAAAATCCTATAAGAGCTATGAAACCTTGAGCTACAGCAACTAAGGGTATTGCAATGGCATTTGAACGAACAACATTGTCTATTTCTTTACCTAATGTAACCAAATTTTTATTACTTAATGGAATGTATTCTAAAAGTGATTCTTTTAATTGTTTTGGACTTTTTAGCATGTAATAAAGCAGAAATAATAAAATCCCTAAAGAGATTAAAATGTTGAAAGTACCACTTGCAAAACCTTGTAAATTATCTGTTAACCAACCAGAAGCTTGTTCTGGGTCAATAGCAGATGAGATATCGTATTGAACATATTTTTCTAGTTGAAATAATTGTTCTTTAAAAGCTTTGGTTACTTGTTCAGATTTATCGGTAAAATTATCTAGTTGTGAGCTTAACATAAATGCGGCACCTGTTATTGGAACAAAAATGCCAACGAAGGAAGCAAAAATCAATAGCATTGAAGCCCATGTTCTTTTAACCCCTTTGTTTATAAGTTTTAGCATCCACTTTCTAAGAACTACATATAAAGTTAATGCTCCTAAAACACCAGAAATATAAGGAAGCATATACTTAATAATTAGCCCTCCAAGAAAAATTATCAATGTCAGTATAATCAGTTGCCTTAGTATTTTATGATTTATTTTTTTCATGATGATTGTTTCTTGGAGTTCAGAAAAGTAGACCTAAACGTTCACCCTCATTAACTCACTTCAATTTTTTAGTAGTTCAAAAATTAATAATGTAGAAATCGATTAAAACCTTACTAACTTTGATGTATTGGTATGCAGATAAAAGAAATACATATTGCTGATAAGAATACTGTACCAACAAGGTTACAAGAGTATGGAGTAGGGGTGTTTCAAAAAATAGCTACTAAATCTGCTTTAAAAAAAGCCATTAAGAAACAGCACTTATTTGTAAATGGTTCTATTGCAACAACAGCAATAGTAATTGTTAGTGGTGATATTATAGAATATTATCATCCAGCAATAAGTGGGGCTAAAACAAGACTTAAGCTTAATCTAGAAATAGTATACGAAGATGATTATTTGGCAGTGATTAATAAGCCTGCAGGTATACTTGTTAGTGGAAATGGATTCAAAACCGTGGCAAATGCTTTGGTCCAAAATTTAAAGGAAAGCTTGGCTAAAGATGCTGTAAATCCCCAACCAGCACATCGTTTGGATTATGCCACTACTGGATTGCTTTTGGTGGGAAAAACGAATAGTGTAATTACTGATTTAAATAGACTATTTGAGCATAAAAATATTAGTAAAACCTATTATGCGATTACTATAGGAGCTATGAATACTACCGGAACAATAGATTTGGATATAGATGGTAAACCCGCAATTTCTACTTTTGAAGTTGTTGAAACGGTAAAATCTGAACGATTTACTTTTCTCAACTTAGTTAGATTGAACCCACAAACTGGTAGACGTCATCAATTAAGAAAACATTTGTTGGGTATAGGAAACCCTATATTAGGAGATGCTACCTATTTTTTAGAAGGTCTTCAATTAAAAGGAAAGGGCTTGTATTTACATGCACAATCCATTGATTTTAACCATCCTGCAACTAATGAAAACATGCACGTTGTTTTAGAACTTCCTAAAAAGTTTAAAAAACTATTCCCTAAAAAGGATAAATGATTAGTACAAAGAAAGCGCCGTAGTGAACGTATTCATTACGGCGCTAAACAACTAACCAACCTAAAAACTATTTTTAATTTCTTCTAGTACTTCTAGTAGCCGTACTTGTTCTAGAGCTTGAGCTTCTAGATGGAGCTTTACTAACCTTTCTAGAACTTGAACTTCTACTTACCGTACTTGTACTTCTAGATGGACTTTTAGTCGTTATTCTAGCGGTACTACTACGTTGCGTTCTTGTATTCGTTGCAGTTCTTGTATTTGAACTTCTGCTAACTGGTTTCTTATATGTTGTAGTACTTCTTTTTACAGTTGTACTTCTTGGTGTTTTTGTTACTTCTCTTTTAGTAACCGTTCTAACTGGCGTGCTACGAACTGCCGAGCTGTTACCACGTTTTACCGTGCCATTGTTAGATGAACTTCTAGTTACGGTTCTACTTTGTGTAGATCTACCGCTATTGGCATTACTACGTCTTACTGTTGTAGACCTGTTGACAGTAGAACTTCTATTAGTTCTTGACTTATTATTAGAAGCAATTGTTCTATTATTTTTTATAACATTATTTCTTTTTGCTACACTTCTGTTACTTCTATAAGAATTGTTTCTTACGGCTACACGTTTATCGTTTCTGTAAATAGTAGATCTGTTATTTCTAATTTTATTATATCTATGTTGCTTACCAACTGATACATAAGATTTTCTATAATTGTTTCTATAAGGACTGTAATAAGAATATCTAACAGGTGTATAATATCTTCTGTAAGGACTGTTATATACGAAACTAAATCCTATTGCCGGTCTAACAAACCATCTGTGAAAAGGACGGTATACATAATTTCTATTATATACATTAATATATCCTGTATGGTAATCATAGAACCCATTGTTGTTGTAGTATACATGCATATTACCTACACTACGTACTCTATTATTTGAGTAATTAATATCTACATCACCAATTTCGCTTACACGACCATAGTAGTCATAAAAAATAGGCACATTCTCTACTTGAATTACTGCACCATAATCATCGTATTGAGCAAATGGGCTATAATCATAACCAGAATTAAATGTTACTCCATTTTTTCTACCGGTTACTTGGTTTTCGATATAGAAATCAAATTCACCATCTGGATAAACAGAAAAAGTAATTCCGCTTTCTATAAAAATAAAAGAGTTATCGTATCTATAAGTATTGCTATTTGCAACCTTATCTTCGCTAATACCTGAGGCGAAAACACCTGTGGTGCCTAAAATCATCGCTGTAAAAAGTAGTACTAAGTTTTTCATAATATAAGGTTTAAATCTGCCCCTTGAGCAGTTGTTCTAAATGTAAATATTTACATTCCCTTAGTGTATTACAAACAGCGTGCCAAAAAAAATACCCATTGATTATTTTATTAATAATCAATGGGTTATGTATTTTTTGTGGGTGTTTAAATTACATTAGTTTCTCTTTTAAGTAACTAGCGGTATATGATTTTTTATTTTTTATGACCTCTTCTGGAGTACCTTCCGCTAATAATTGACCGCCATTTTCTCCACCACCTGGTCCCAGGTCAATTATATAATCGGCACATTTTATTAATTCTATATTATGTTCTATTACAACAATAGAATGTCCTTTTTTAATTAGGGCATTAAAAGACTTTAATAATTTTTGAATATCATGAAAATGTAATCCAGTAGTTGGTTCATCAAAAATAAAAAGCGCTTTGTCTTTTGTGCTTCCTTTAATTAAGAAGGATGCCAATTTAATACGTTGGGCTTCACCACCAGATAGGGTAGAAGATGACTGACCTAAGGTTACATAACCTAAACCTACATCTTGTAAAGGCTTTAGTTTAGTAACTATCTTGGTTTGCTCTCCAGTTTCAAAAAACTGAATGGCATCATCAATAGTCATATTAAGAACATCATCAATATTTGCATTATTGAAGGTTACTTCAAGTACTTCTTTTTTAAATCGTTTACCACCACAAGTTTCACATTCTAAATGTACATCTGCCATGAACTGCATTTCTACAGTAATTTCACCTTCACCTTTACATTTCTCGCAACGCCCACCATCTACATTAAAAGAAAAATGCTTGGCTTGATAGTTTCTTATTTTGCTTAATTTTTGATTAGCATATAGGTTTCTAATATCATCATATGCTTTTATATACGTAACAGGATTAGAACGAGAGGATCTACCAATTGGGTTTTGATCAACAAATTCTACATGTTTTATATGCTTAAATTTTCCTTCTACAGCGGAGTGTTGACCTGCTTTTTCTCCGTATCCTCCTGTTTCTTTTAAGATAATAGGATATAAGAGCTTTTTAACCAATGTACTCTTACCACTACCAGATACTCCTGTAACCACCGTTAGCATATCTAAAGGAAAGGTTACATCTATATTTTTAAGGTTATGCTCACGAACACCTTTTATTGTAATATGGTTTTTAGAAGTTCTACGCTCTTTTGGAACCTTAATCTCCATTTTACCATTTAAGTATTGCGCAGTTAAAGAATTAGATTTTAATATCTCTTTAAGTGTTCCTTGAGCAACTACTTCACCACCATGTGTACCAGCTTCAGGACCTATGTCAATAACCACATCTGCAGCCTTCATGATATCTTCATCATGTTCTACTACAATTACGGTATTACCTAAGTTTCTTAAGGATATTAAAACTTCAATAAGATTTTCTGTATCTCTTGGGTGTAAACCAATACTTGGTTCATCTAATATGTACATAGAGCCTACTAAGCTACTACCTAAAGATGTTGCCAAATTAATTCGTTGACTTTCCCCACCAGATAAGGTGTTAGATTTACGATTAATTGTTAAATAGTTTAAACCAACTTTATCTAAAAATCCTAATCGAGTATTTATTTCTACTAAAAGCCTTGCTGCTATAGTAGCGTCATTATCATTTAGTTTAAGGTCATTAAAGAAAACAATTAGTTTTTCTATAGATAAACCTACCAAAGAAGAGATTGATGCACCACCTACTTTTATATAATCTGTTTCTGGACGTAAACGTTTACCGTTACAAACATTACATTTGGTTTTGCCTCTATATCTAGAAAGCATCACCCTGTTCTGTATTTTATAACTTTTCTCCTCTAACATTCCAAAGAATTTATGCAACCCTATAAAATGGGCATTCCCATCCCATACTAGTTGCTGCTGTTCTTCAGTAAGTTCATACCAAGGTTTATGAATTGGGAAATCATATTTGTAAGCAGAGTTTACCAGCTGATCACGGTAAAAACTCATGCTCTCGCCACGCCAAGGAAAAATAGCATTCTCGTATACGGATAACGCTGTATTGGGTACTACTAAATCTTCATCAATACCTATAACATCACCATAGCCCTCACACTTAGGACATGCACCATAAGGATTGTTAAAACTAAATAGGTGAACATTTGGCTCAAGAAAAGACATGCCGTCCAACTCAAATTTATTACTGAAAGGAGTTTGTTTACCGTCTTCTAATTGCTCAATAATACATTCTCCTTTACCTTCAAAGAATGCTGTATCTACTGCATTTGCTAAACGATTATAAAAATCTTCATCGTCTTTGGTTATTATTCTGTCAATAACCAGGTCAAAATTTTTACCAATATCTTCTGGAACCTGATCAATACGTAAAACTTTGCCCTTATACTTAATTCGAGCATAACCTTGTTTAGAAAAAAGTTCTAATGATTTTAATGCATCTCTATCTTCGCGTATGGTAATAGGTGCCAAAAGTAAAAGCTTGGTCTGCTCATCATATGTTTTTACATGATTTACTACATCTGTTACAGTATGTTTTTTTACTTCTTTCCCAGAAATAGGAGAGAAGGTCTTACCAATACGAGCATATAATAATTTTATATAATCATATATCTCGGTAGTGGTACCAACTGTAGATCTAGGATTGGTAGAGTTAACCTTTTGCTCTATGGCAATTGCCGGGGCAATACCTTTTATATAATCGACCTTTGGTTTGTCTAATTTTCCTAAAAACTGTCTTGCATAAGAAGAAAGACTTTCTACATAGCGTCTTTGACCTTCTGCATATAGTGTGTCAAAAGCTAAGCTAGATTTACCAGAACCAGATAAACCTGTAATTACTACAAGTTTATTTCTAGGGATAACGACATCTATATTTTTAAGATTGTGCAGTTTTGCACCCTTAATTATTATGTTTTCTTTCGGATTTACTTCGGCTAATGTAGGCATACAAATATCTATGATTACAAAGATACGCTTTGCCTTTTTTCTGAACTAAAAAATGAAGCTTATCTAAATATTGTGTAAGAAACTTTCACATTTTTATAAGACTATTTATTTTTTTATATCTTTGGAATCTCATAAAAATTCAATTCGCCTATAACGCAACATTACTTTTTTAAGTTAGAATTTAACCACTGGACCCTTATTCATTGAATTTGGGGCTGCATTTTAACCCTATAAGTAACGTTATGGTAGTACAAGTTGAAGATTCCCAATTAGTAAAACAATACATTCAAGGAGACGAAAGAGCGATTGAAGCCCTAATCAACCGTCATAATTCTCGTTTAACAGGTTTTATATACTCTAAAGTAGGTGACCGTGAACTAACCGAAGATATTTTTCAAGATACATTTATGAAAGTGATACGTACCTTAAAAAGAGGTGCCTATAATGAAGAAGGTAAATTTTTACCTTGGGTTATGCGTATTGCCCATAATTTGGTCATTGATCATTTTAGAAAACATAATAGAATGCCAATGTATAATAGTAAAGAAAGCTATAATATATTTTCATTACTAGGTGATGATCGCTTAAATGCTGAAAAACAATTGATTAAAGAGCAAATAGATTCAGATTTGCTACGTATGATCAAAGAATTACCAGAAGATCAGCAAGAGGTTTTAGAAATGCGTATATATAAGGATATGAGTTTTAAAGAAATTTCTGATAATACTGGTGTGAGTATTAATACTGCTTTAGGCAGAATGCGCTACGCTTTAATTAACTTAAGAAAGCTTGTAGAAGCCAATAGTATAGTTTTAACGAATTAATTGGTTACAGGTCGAGTGGATCTACTATCTTCATACATGTGTCGTTCTTTAGATGAACCTAAACAACTAGTAACATGGAAAAATTATACACGAAGAATAAAAGTAAGAACACATTAGTAAAAGCAAAACCTGAAACAATTCAGTTTTTACTTTCTTATTCTAAATCTTTGAATATCACAGAAGCAGAAGGATTGCAGTTTGAGAGTAATTTAAACTAATAGAATCTTTACCAATATATAAACCCTTAGGCATTGCCTAAGGGTTTTTTCGTTTCAACCGCGCTTGGTTCTGCTAATTTTAGTTTGTTTACACTTTATTTATTGTAGGATAAGATGGTTTTTAATACCATTATATATATAGGTATTCTATTGTAGTGTCAATATTTAAGGGCATTTGGCGCATTCTGGGTGGTTTTATCCTTTCCTACAATTTTTCAACGGAACTATCTGAAATTCTTTTTATTGTGTGGAAATATACTTTTTCGATGTTTCACATCATAAATACGCAGTTTGACAACATACTTTTTTTAGCAGCCCCCCTTTTCTCTAGTTTTATATCAGAAATAAAAAACAAACCAATTAACTAAAAAGATTTTCCCAATCTTAACCAATTAAAGAAAGTAACTCGTATGAAACTACAAATTGAAGACTCAGAATTAGTTAAAGATTATATCAGCGGTAACGAAGGGGCCCTTGAAATTTTAATTAACAGACACAATCAACGTATTACTAGTTTTATCTATTCTAAGGTTTTAGATAGGGATATCACAGAAGATATTTTTCAAGACACTTTTATTAAGGTAATTAAAACCTTAAAAAGAGGTAAGTATAGTGAGGAAGGAAAATTTTTACCATGGGTAATGAGAATTTCTCATAACCTTATAATAGATCACTTCAGAAGAAACAAAAGAATGCCAATGTTTGAAGGCAGCGATGACTTTAATATTTTCTCTGTAATTGGAGATGATAAGTTAAATGCCGAGAAACAATTAATAAAAAATCAAATAGATACTGATTTAAGACAATTGGTTGAAGAATTACCAGATGATCAAAAAGAAGTTCTTTTAATGCGTATCTATAAAGATATGAGTTTCAAAGAAATCTCTGAAAACACTGGCGTTAGCATAAATACTGCATTAGGGAGAATGCGTTATGCTTTAATTAATCTTAGAAAAATCATTGAAAAAAACAATATAGTTCTTACGAATTAATTTAGGGTAGAGAGCAGAGTAAACAATATTTCCAAATTTGCGTCGTTATTTTAGTGTAACAACGTAGGAAGTATGGAAAAAATTTACTCAAATTACCAAGAACAGACCGGATTTAACAAAGTTTGTCCGAAGACAATCAACTTCTTATTGAGCTATTCACAAGCTTTATTTGAGTTTGAATACGAAGATTTAGAATTCGAAACATTTTTGAATTAATAAAAAAGCCCGCTAAAAGCGGGCTTTTTTATTTTTATAGTAATTATTAAGTACGGTTTTTCTTCCAATTGTTTTTGTGATAATATCTTTCTCTAAATCCCACCCTCTTGCAGGGGAATATTCTCTACCATACCATATTATTTGTAAATGAAGATCGTTCCAAATTTCTTTTGGGAATAATCTCTTAGCATCCTTTTCTGTTTGCACTACGTTTTTGCCATTTGTAAATCCCCATCTATATAACAATCTATGAATATGGGTATCTACAGGAAATGCCGGTATACCAAAAGCTTGTGATACAACTACGCTAGCAGTTTTATGACCTACGGCAGGAAGTTCCTCTAAATATTCAAGTTCTTTGGGTACTTCGCCATTATGTTTATCTATTAATATTTGCGACAACCCATGAATTCCTTTTGCTTTCATTGGTGATAACCCAACGGGCTTAATAATTTCCCTTATTTCATCTACACTCAATTTAATCATATCATAAGGGTTATCTGCCCTGGCAAATAGAAGGGGAGTAATTTTATTAACCCTAACATCTGTACTTTGTGCTGACATTAAAACTGCAATTAATAAAGTATATGGATCTTTATGATCCAGAGGTACAGGAATTTCTGGATATAGTTCTTGAAGCTTAGAAATTGTAAAAGCTATTTTTTCGGCTTTCGTCATTAATTGTTTAATTTTGATTGAAAATATTTAAACACAAATTTATAAAACTTCATTTATGAATACGTTAAAAGTTGGTGATAAAGTCCCTCCATTTTCTGTTAAAGATCAAGATGGAAATACAGTTAGTTTAAAGGACTATCAAGGAAAAAAACTTATTGTTTTTTTCTATCCTAAGGCAAGTACACCGGGTTGCACTGCTGAGGCATGTAATTTAAGGGATAATTATAAAGAATTACAATCTGAAGGCTATGAACTTTTAGGGGTTAGTGCAGATTCTGAAAAAAGACAGGCGAAATTTAAAGAGAAATATGAATTTCCATTTCCATTATTAGCAGATGAAGATCATACAGTAATTAATGCATTTGGTGTTTGGGGACTAAAGAAATTTATGGGTCGCGAATATGATGGTATTCATAGAAAAACTTTTGTGGTTGATGGTGAAGGAATCGTTACTAAAGTTATAGATAAGGTTAAAACAAAAGACCACGCTGCTCAGTTATTAGGTTGATATTGAATAAATTGTAAAACAAAAAAAACGTCCATTTTTAATGGACGTTTTTTTTGTTTTATTATATAGCGGTTAACAGGTTATTCAGTCTCTTGCTCTTCGTTTTTTCTTGTGAACAATTGCTTTTGTTTAATAATTTCAGCAATTCCCTCAGGAAGCATTTTTTCCCATCCTTCATCATTGTTCATTAATTTTTTAAGAACATCTCTAGAGAAAATATGCATAACATCTGGTTCGTAATCTATGATGTCCATAACCTTGCCGTTGTACTTAAAGAATTTGTACAATTCTTTCATACGTGGGTGAACCTTAACATTATTACTTGTCATTATTTGACCGGTATCTGGGTTTTTCATTGGGTATAGATACACTTGTAAATCTTTAAAGAAAAGCTTACCAAAAGCTTCAAGTATACCACCACTCAAATGACGATAGTATTTTTCATCGAATATGTCTACAAGGTTGTTTACACCCATGGTAAGACCAATTCTATTTTTAGTATAATTATTAAAATACTCTACTAGTTTGTAATACTCTTGAAATTTAGAAATCATTACAGAATGTCCTAATGAACAAAGTAATTCTGCCCTATCCATAAAATCTTGCTCATCTATTTCTCCAGAGGCTTTTAGGTTAGATAGTGTTATTTCAAAAATAACGATAGTGTTGTTTTGATCAACGCCTTTATCACGAATGAAAATATCATAAGATTTTTCAAACATATCTAAGTTTACTTTGGTTACCGGTCTAAAACTACCACGTAATGCCAAAATATTCTTTTTATAAAGAACTGCTGCAGGTAAAAGATTATTTCCATCAGGACCGAACATAACAGCATCTGTCATGTCATTTTTAATAAGTTGAAGACTCATTAAACGGTTATCTACTTCTTTAAAGTTTGGCCCAGAGAAATTGATCATATCAATCTCTAATGTATCCTTATCTATATGGTCATACAGATATTTCAACATTTTCTTAGGTTTATGGTACTTGTAAAAAGCGCCATAAATTAAGTTAACACCAAGAATACCTAGCGTTTCTTGTTGTAACCTTGCTTCATTTTGCTTAAAACGAATATGAAGGATTATTTCATCATAATCTTTCTGCTTTGGGTCTAATTGATATCTAATGCCGATCCAACCATGACCTTTGTAACGTTTAGAAAAATCAATGGTAGCAACTGTGTTTGCATATGAAAAGAACAACCTGTCTGGGTGGTTATCGCGACTAATGCGCTCCTCCATTAATTGCATTTCATAGTCAAGCATGGTTTTAAGTCTCGCTTGGGTTACATATCGCCCATCCGTCTCAACACCATAAATAGCATCACTAAAATCTTTGTCGTAAGCACTCATTGCTTTAGCAATTGTACCAGATGCACCACCAGATCTAAAGAAGTGACGGGCAGTTTCTTGACCGGCGCCAATTTCAGCGAAGGTTCCATATATATCTGGATTCAGATTTATACGTAGGGTTTTTGCTTTTATAGAGGGAATGTTTTCAAAGACACTATCTCGTTTTAATACCGATGCCATTTTTTACCTGTTTATCTTTTAACAAAGTTATAAAGAATGGTTGTTACAAAGGGCAATAGCGGCAAAAAAATGGCATAAGTTTCGGTTATTGTTTTTATTCCCTTTTAATTAGAGTGATCTTATAATTTTCAGCCACCTATTTTATTAAAAAGGAATTAAATTTGTAGCACATGATTAATAATTTAAGTGTCACTTTTTTAGGAACGGGAACTTCTCAAGGTATTCCAATTATTGGAAGCACACACCCGGTATGTTTAAGCGATAACCCAAAAGACAAAAGGCTTAGGGTATCAGTTTTACTTTCTTGGAAGGAATTTAACTATGTTATTGACTGCGGACCAGATTTTCGTCAGCAAATGCTTAGGCACAATGTAAAACACCTAGACGGCATTTTATATACACATGAACATTCAGATCATACTGCTGGTTTAGATGATATTCGCCCCTTTTTCTTTAGACAAGGAAATATTCCAATTTATGCCCATAAAAGGGTTGTAAAGTCTTTAATAAAACGATTTGATTATATATTTGAGGAGAAAAATAGATATCCCGGAGCTCCATCCGTTGATATAAATTTTGTTGATAATAATGAACCCTTTCTAATTGGTAACGAAATTGTTACTCCAATTAATGTATTGCATAATAAACTACAGGTATTTGGTTACAGGGTGGGGGACTTTACATATTTAACTGATGTAAAATCTATAGATCCAATAGAATTAGAAAAAATTAAGGGCTCTAAAGTTGTAGTAGTAAATGCATTACGAATAGAACCACATATCTCTCATTTCAATTTAGACGAGGCTCTTGCTTTTATCAAAGAAGTAAATCCAGAAAAAGCATACTTTACCCATATTAGTCATTTACTTGGTTTTCATGACGAAGTAGAAAAAATGCTGCCGAATAATGTACATTTGGCATACGATAATTTAACAATCACCATTTAATTATGAAGAGTAAAATATTTCTTTACCTATTTTTATTTGTATCCTTAATATGCCTGTATTTAATGGTTAGCAGTAGTAATATGGCTAAAGCTTATTCTCAAAAAGCTGAAGCTAAAACAGAAAAAATTACAAGATTAGAAAATCAGGTAGAAGAATTAAAAGATTCAGTCCAAAAATCTTCTCTAAAGGTTTTGGATATGCAATATTTCTCTTTGGAAAATAATGATGATGCCCTTGCTTATTTTGAGGAATTGAACTTACAAAACCCTGCGGCTTATGTTGCAGATAAATTATTGGAGACCAATGCTCAAAAGGGGGATAACCCGTTAGTACCTTATGAGGGAATGCAGAATGATTTTAAAATCAATAAAATTAAAGTTCTAAACCATAAATGGATTTTAACCGATTTCTCTGACGGAAAATATTGGGGAGAATTATTAATAAAGTACGAAGTAAAAGATGATCTAGGTGTAGATTTTACCTTAATAGACCACCTATTGTATACGCGTAGTAATTAGATTTTATCTGAAATCCATTTTTTAAGTGAATAGAAATTCTGCGGAGCAACTCCATGTCCTGCAGGAAATTCTTCATAGACATGTTTTACACCCAAATTCTTTAAAAGCTCTGGTGCTTTTCTAGCCCAATCTACCGGTATCACCTGGTCCATATCACCATGCGAACAATAGAAATTTAGGCTGTCGAAATTGTTTTCCTCATATGAATCTACCAGTATTTTTTCATTGATATATCCACTTAGCGCAATTACATTCTTTACTTTGTCAGGATAAGATAATGCAACTGCATAACTAAGAATTGTGCCTTGGCTAAAACCTAAAAGGTTTACGTTACTTTCATCCAAGCCATATGTGGAGCATGCTTCACCAATAAAATTTTTGATTTTATCACGAGATTCAATGGCTTGCTCATCATCACTCCATTTGCCTTTTTCATCATCAAAGTTAATTGCATACCATGCATAACCGTAAGGTTGCAATATATAAGGTGCGCGTACCGCTATAATGCATAATTCTTCTGGTAATTCTGGAGCAAAAGAAAAAAGATCTTCTTCATTACTACCGTAACCATGCAGCATAAAAAGTACTGGTGGTTTTTTATCGGTTAGGCTAGAAGGTCTAATAATGTGTTCTAAAGATAGGGGAGCTGTTGTCATTGTTTATTTAATAAAAGTGAACCATTTTTGAAAAGATGGACCTACTATTGGTACTATTTGTTCTTTGTTGCTTAAGGCGCCAATAAAACCATATATCCATAATACTATGTAACAAAGGTATAACCCATAAAGGGCGTATTGATTGAACCAAACACTTGAAAATAAAGCAAAGCCATGAAACATCAAGTGTAGACCAAAAGCTTGGCGTGTGTGTATTCTTGCAAAACAATACTGTGGCTCATTGTTCATTGAAAGCGCTATAATTGCACCAATAATGGTCAAATAGGCTATGATAGCCGTAGTTTTTCCTGGTATGTCGGGAGATTTCTCCATTGTTAATTATTTAATACTAATTGATTGTTTGCAATAGTTCCAACTACTTTTCCTTTCATTTTTTCACCTATTGCAATGGCATTTTTGCTGGTGCTAATAATATGTTGTTCTGAGAATTCGAAAGATTCCTCTGTAGTAAAAAGAGTAAGATTAGCTTCTTGACCAACCTCTAAATTTATTTCTTCCATACCAAAAATGGACCTTCCTTTGGTCAGTAATAAAACGGATTCTTCAAATCCTAATAGATTATTAAGAATTCCGAATATGCTTTCTAAACCTATTGAACCAAAATCGGCATTGTCAAATTCAACATGTTTTAGTTCAACATTTAAAGGGGTGTGGTCAGACGTTACTAAGTCTATAGTACCATTCTTAACCCCTTTTTGCAAAGCCTTTAAATCCGCTGCAGTCCTTAATGGCGGCATTACTTTATATTGTGTATCAAAATCTTCTAGCGCATCATCTGTAATTAAAAGATTATGTGCTGCTACACTGCAAAAAACTTGTAGCCCTTTTTTCTTGGCATCTGCAATTAGCTTCACAGAGTTTGCAGTAGAAATTGTGGGTATAAAAAGTTTGCCACCTGTATATTCTAAGATGAATAAATCTCTTGCAACCTGTAATTCTTCAGCTAGGGCTGGTATTCCTTTTAAACCTAGTTTAGTACTTGTAATGCCTTCATTCACAATTCCTTTACCAGATATACTTTTATCCAACGGAAAAGAAAATATTAATCCTCCAAAATTTTGAGCGTACTGTAAGGCTATTTTCAAAAGATTGGCATTAGACATTGGGTACTTAAAGTCATAAAAACCTTTAGCTCCGGCATTTTGCATGTCGTACAACTCGGCAAGTATTTCTCCTTCGCCTTTTACAGTAAGGTTTCCAAGTGGGTGTAAATTTGTTAGTTGTTCTTTTGCAGCATTTTTTAAGTAAACTATATCTGAAGATGAGTCTGGAGTTGGGTGGCTACTGGTATTTAAAATAATATCTGTAAATCCGCTTTTCGCAGCTGTTAGCAATCCGTTTTCTATAGTTTCTCTTTCTTCATAGCCCGGTTCTCCAAAACTAACACCACTATCAAACCAACCAATTGAAACATGTAGATTTTTTATGTCTATTACTTTTGTTTTACCTGTAGGCTCAATGTTTGTTTCAATAGCATCTATAACTCCGTTTTTAATAAGAATATCCCTCTTTTTTAAATGAAGGTTTTTTGTATTCCCATTTACTATAGTTACTGATTTTAAGAGTGTGTTCATAGGTTTACGGGTGGTTCGTTATTAGCTTATTTTAAGAATCTTTGAAGTGCCGTCTCAATTAAAACAAATGCGAATGCTAAAATAGCAAACCATTTCCAAAACTCGTTTATAGCATTGTTTTTTTGACTTTCTAAAAAGAAATCTGATAATGACGTTTGATTGTTGTTTTCTGGAAGTTGAGCATAAAGTAATTCGCTCTCCTTTCTATTATTATTAAAACTAATGTGTCTTAAAGTTTGCTCATTATGCTTCACTCTGTAAATACCAGCTGATTTGGGGTTTTCAGTAAAATTTATCTGTACTTTTTTAGGAAGAACTCGTTGTTGTGGTATAAATTCATTTTCCTTGTCTGCTATTTTTATAATATCATCTTGCTGCAAGGTAACCGGTAGCTCAATTTCTACATCACTTCCAATTGTAACATACAATGGGGGAAGTTTTAAACTATTCATTCCCATATTATAAAAAGCAGGAACTATGAGTGGTGAATTCTTAAAATTAGAATTATCATTATTGATTGCAGCGGCAAAGAAGAAAGCATTTTTACCGCCTAACAAGAAAGGTTCTTTATTTTGAAATTCTAAAGCTATTGGCGCTTTAGTTTTAAATTTAAAACGTTGGTTTACCGATGGGAATTGAAAATCTGTGACCTTCTTGTCAAATACATTTACAAATAATGGATGCTCAGTTTTTACAGTAGCAATTGACATTTTTTGAGAGACTTCGTTTACATATTGGCTACTATAGAATGATGAAGCCAATTCGTTATAGGATTCAATTTCACCATCAGTAGATGGGATTAAAACAAAACTGCCACCATTGTTGCTCAAAGTTTTAATAGCTGTTATTAAAGAAGCAGGAAGTTTTTGAACCTCGTTAAGAATTACTAAGTCTTGATTCTCAATAGTACTGTAGTTTAATTGCGCTAAGGTGCTTGTAGAGAAATCAAATTCGTCTTCGGTATAAATACGTTTTAAAAAATCTGATGATGAATTACCGATGACCAAAATTTTGATTTTTGATTTCTCATCAATGTTAAAATAGAATTGGTTGTCATAGTCCAACCCTGTATCGCTAATCGCTACTTTCCCTAAAATAACCTCGTTCGTATTTATGGTAAAGCGAACTTCAGAATTTTTAGTGACATCAAACTTTGCTGCTGTTTTTGCTATAAGTTTATCATTGTTGAATAAAGAAACCGGTATGGTTTCTTCTTCAGAATTTGTTGACAATAACGCCACAAGTTCTATATTTTCATTATTTCGTTCTGCAATGAAAACAGAATCAATAGCGGTATTGAGCAGTATGGTGTTTGATGGTTTTATAAAACTAATATTAATGTATTTGGTGGAGTCGATAGCTGCTGGATTACCCATACGTTGCTGAAAATCAGATATGATCACCAAGTTTTTTTGTGATGCTGCATTATCTGATAAGTATGTATTAGCTTTTAAAACAATTTCAGCAATTGCTAATTGCTCTGCGGCTACAGAAAGATTCAGTAATTCGTTTTGAATGTCTTTTACTTCAACATCTTTAAACACTTGTTTATTAGTAAACAATGTAAACCTTTGTTCATTAGGTATGTATTTGATGAAATCTTGAATGGTGTTTTTGAAAAGATTTACATTTTCAATTTGCCCGTTCATACTAAAAGAATCGTCTAAATAAAAAACAGTTTCTTTTTCTTGAAGTGCGGTATCATTTGCTATAAACGGTTGTGCAAAAGCAAAAACCAACGCAGCTAATAAACCCATTCTAGTAAATAGTAATAGCCATTTTTTTAGGGAGCTACTTTTTCTTGACTCTGAAACAACTTGTTTTAAGAACTTTACATTAGTAAAAGGCGTTTTCTTAAATCGACGTAATTGAAAAAGGTGAATTAATATAGGAATGAGTAGTAGTAAAAGACCCCAAAGTAGTTCTGGATATTTAAATTGCATTCCTTGTTGTGATTAAGGCAAAGATAATTATTTTGAATTTAGAAGCTTATGAGAATTGAACTATTATTTATTTGATTTTTATAGCTTTTTAAAACTAAGATAATCGCTAGCAGAAAAAGAAATAATCTTTAGCTGAAGTGTTATTTAATTCTGTAAAAAATGAGTGAATACTTAACTGTTCTTCTTCATTGGCCACGGAAATTATTGTTTTTGAATTCTTAATATCTTTCAATATCGAGAAGTGTTTTAACTGTACTCCATAAATGTCTTTTCCTATTTTTTTGGGATTGTCACAAACCCAATGAAAAGGAATCTTTTTTTGGACTAAAGTATTGGCTATTTTTTTGCCTTTTTTACCTGCACCCCAAACTACAATTTCGTTAGTGGATTGGTATTCTAATTTTAGGAAGTAGTGTAATTTTATATCCAGAAAATAATTTTGAGCGTAGTGCTCACTTGTTCTTGAGGTTCGGTTATCATAATCTCGCCAATAGTGTAGGGTAGAGGTGCATGGTATACATGTTAGTTCCTTTTCGTAAAAGCGAAATGCAAGATCGTAATCTTCTGGGTATCTATCTGGGGTAAACGCGCCACAGTTATCAAAATCAGATTTGTGAACCATCCAACATGGAGATGGTATAACACATTCTTTATATATTTCTTGAAAGTTTGTGCCAGTTTCCGTCAATTTGTTTAGCCATTTCTCATATCTGTCATAACCATCGTTAACGCCATGTTTTGAAAAATACTTGACTTTTCCAACGGCAAGACTACCTTTTCCATTATCAATTAAAGAATGTATCATTATTTGTATTCTGTCTGGAGTCATATGGTCATCGGCATCCATTCGGGATATGTATTCCCCTTTACAATGTTTATAAGCTTTTCTAAGTGCGGTTATAATGCCAGACTCATCATTAGATACGACTTTAAAACGTTTGTCTAAAGTTGCAAATTTAGTGGCAATTGCTAGGCTATTGTCTACAGAACCATCGTTAACGGCAATCACTTCCCAATTTTTATAGGTCTGGTTTTGAATAGAATTAAGACATTCTTCCAAATAATCTTCAACATCTTTAAAAGGGATTAGTATGCTTACTAACGAATTTACCATGGCGGAAAGGTAATAAATAACTGAAATTCAATCTTTTCAAATGATTCTTTATTCGACAGAAATAAAGAGTTTAAAAATAAATAAGAAAAGGCTTTATTAGATAAGAAATCCTTTATATATTTGCACCCGCATTCAGGGAATACCTGATGAGGCACTCAGGAGAAATGGCAGAGTGGTCGAATGCGGCAGTCTTGAAAACTGTTGAGGGTCACACCTCCGGGGGTTCGAATCCCTCTTTCTCCGCGAAAAGTCCTTTAAAAGGCACCAAAAACCCTGTAAATCGTTGATTTACAGGGTTTTTCATTTTTATTGATTTCATTTAATATCAAATAATATCATTCTAAAAGGGGCTAATTCGGTGGAGGTTGAGTAAATCCAAAAAGGTCCACCAGATATTCATAAATAACTGATAATAAGTTTCTTACAATAATTATTAATTGTGATTTTTTGATTAAATTAAAGCAAATTTAAGCTCAAAATTATGTCACGTCCACTTTCCCTTCTATTTTTCATCAAAAAAAGTAAAGTAAATTCTGCAGGTAAGACTACGATTTTCCTGAGAATAACACTTGACAGCCGTCGGTCAGAATTTAGCGTCCACCGAAAAGTCCACCTTGACTTGTGGAACTCTCGAACCCAACTAGTGATGGGAAACTCTGCTGATGCTCAAGAAATCAATAGACATTTAAGCGATATAAAAAATAGAATTTATTCGATTCAGAGGAATTTTGAACAGGACAAAGCTTCTTATTCCGCTTCTGATATGCGCGATGTACTATTGGGCAAGGACAAAATAAAAAAAATGCTCCTAGAAATATTCCAGGAACATAATGATGAAGTCGAAAGTCTTATAGGCAAGGGTTTCTCCCCTGGTACAGCGGAACGCTATCGCACCTGTAAAAAACACGTCACGGAATATATTAGGAAGAAGTACAAGAAAAATGATATTCCGGTCCAAGATGTGGACCACAAGTTCATTACAGGCTTCGAATACTACCTTAAAATGACCCGTAAGTGTGCGCATAACTCCGCAATTAAATATATTACCAATTTTAAAAAAATCATTCGCATAGCTTATGCGAATGATTGGATCGATAAAGACCCTTTTGTAAATTGGAAGGGAAAGCTGAAAATTGTTGAGCGTGAATTTTTAACCGAAGGGGAGATTCAACGTATTATCGATTTAAAATTTAAGATAAAACGCTTAGATCAAGTACGAGACATCTTTGTCTTTTGTTGTTTCACAGGCCTAGCCTATGCAGATGTTAAGAAACTGACCAATGCCGATATCGTAATAGGTTCAGACGGCGAGAAATGGATTAAAACCAGACGGACCAAAACCGATACTAGAAGTAATATTCCTATCTTACCCATTGCCCTGGCTATCATTGAAAAATACGAAGATGATGAGCTTTTGAAAGAAAAAGATTTGGTTCTGCCCGTACTGAGCAATCAAAAAATGAATTCGTATATTAAAGAAATTGCAGATTGCTGTGGTATTGTGAAGAACTTGACTTTCCACTTAGCCAGGCACACCTTTGCAACAACGGTGACGCTTACAAATGGGGTTCCTATAGAATCCGTTAGTAAAATGCTCGGTCATACGAATTTGCGAACCACGCAACATTACGCCAAGATTTTGGATATGAAAGTAGGAAAAGACATGGCAGTTTTAAGAAATAAGTTTATGTAAATCTTTAAAGTTGGTCTTCAAAATTTCTTTCAACCCTACTCTGAAGTTTTTTTAGATAGCCAGAAATTGGCGTGGTCAATTCTTGTTTACCTTCAATACCCTTCTCTACAAACTTTTTAGCTTGCGCTTTCCAGTTTTTGATGTTTAGACCTCCTCGTAGTTTCCAATTTTTTGATTCATAGTAGGCATAGAATTTTCTACCTTCCGTTTCCTGCCAATTATTCTCTCTAAAAAAAATTAAAACAGCCCGGCCATTTTTTGGTCTTTCCAGTTTATTTAAGTTTTCTTTTGTTTTATGTTTAAAAGAAGGTACCAGATTTTGGCCAGGTTCCGGTACGCTGCTGGCCAAATTTTGACGTGGAAGTGTCCCAGAGGTTGTACCACTACTTGTCCCGAAAATGGGAAGCCTTACTCTTGAGCCCCTTGCCGGATGAAAGGAGGGAAAGTAAACTAGATATCCCCAGTCGTTCAAATCCTTCAGATAATTGTGGTAAGTCGTTTTTGATTTGAACTTTGCCCTTTTCATTATGGCTGTCCTATTTATGGTCAAGGTCTTTTTAAAGTACTCCCTGTTCCATTTCTGGAAGAACGCCAGGTACAAGGTAATGTGCCCTTGTTTGACCCTATCGTCCTCGTTTAATTTTTCGAAGACGGCATTCAGGTGAGCGATGTAGTTCACTTTTTCCATCACATTCCCGTGATTTTGTTATCGTTATTTCTTTCTTGGTACCGTACCTGCTTTTTTTCTTTGAAGTACTTTTTCTCTACCATCATTGGCTTTTTGACCGGTTCGGTTTGTTCAAAGAGGGCATACAGCATTGCCGCCGTAGGTTTGGTCTGGGATTTTTCGATATCCTTCAGTATCGCGATCATTCCGTTCATGCGTTTCTTTATCAGCAAAGAAATCCTGTTTTCCAAGGTCTCCATCCGTGGTCCTAAATTCTCTGTCGGTGAAATTCCATTTTCTTCAAAAAAGTCCATCATCAGGAGTAATGTCATCGACTGGGACCTTGATAACATTTTACTAAATTTTCTAAAATGACCGGCTACTGAACTTTTAATCTTTAGTGTTTCAAATTCTTCTTTTTCATATCCCTTATCCATAGTTTTTAGTAAAATTGATGCCTATTCACGGCGGTTAACGATTGTTTTTACTAAAAAGCAGCGATAATCCATAGATTCAAAATATTGAATAAACCCTGTTAACCCATATAAACGTTAGGTTTATGGCAAAATCGAATAAACGAAACATAGCTTTAGCGTGTTACCCTCTTGCTATTCGATTCCTTCATTTCATTTCAGGATCTTCATACTTTCCAACTACTTTTGAAAAGCTATTTTATACGCTTGGAATATCAATATTTTTTAGTAATAAACAGAAGTTATTCAATTTTAATTGATTGACAATTAGATATTTGCGATACTTTTCGAATTCATTTTGCATGGTTTCTATTGCTATATTTTGACATTCATTTTCCTTTAAGATCAGCTACTTATTATATCTTGAGCGTATTCCTTTTCTTTTGATATGGAATGCTATATTTCCAGTTAGTTACCGCTATTTTTTATAGCAAAATAATACGGATTACCATTCATTCCAGTTTTAATCAGTTACTTCCCATAGCGCCATCGCCGTTACCTTTTCTGTAACCCTACCTAAAATTAGATTGGGTAAGAACTTATAAAAGTGAGCGTGCGAATGATTATGCAGTTCGTCCCAACTCAAATTTTAATTCTTTGTGCAGGAAAGTGTCAACGTGGTATTTGTTCTGGCGAACGTAATCCTGAATTTTAGCTCGGGAAAGTAGTGTCTCTTTCCAGCACAACGGAAAGAAGAAAATTGACTGGCAGGCGTAATAGAAAGTCAAAATTCAGGATTGTGTTCAAGACCTTTTGTAGTGAAGCGCTTTCTCCTGCAATGGAGCTTTTCGCAAAATGAAAGGGAATGTGCTGAGTGATCCTATTTGTCAATTATCTAAATTATAATCTTAGATTTATCTAATTCTAAATAAACCTGGGATTAAACATACTCGTCTAATTAAATGGAAACAGGTTTATTTGAACGTCAGAGATAAATTGTAGTGCCGTAAAAGGTTCCTTTTTAGAGAACTATCAAAATTTCTACTTGGCCTTCATCCAAAATTGGGATGAAATGTTCATTAGTGATAAAATCAAGGGATTATCAATGATTCCATTCTGTCCATATCAAAGTGGTATTCCTTGCTTTTTCTCTTGAAATCATATTCCAAGTGCAAATTGATATGCTGAGATGACATTACAGAACGGCTCCCAAACGCTTCTTTTAAACTGTCATATTCCTCTTTTATGCCCAAAGACGAAAGCCTAATGAAAAACGGATACCATACCGGAGATAAAAGAAATAAAGGAGTAAAGGAAATTAAATCTTCAGCAGGCAGATTGGATAGGGGTCGATTCTTGTATAAAAACACATGAAACAGAGTCATAAAGCGTCGGAGACTAAGCAACTCTTTCGACTTTTCCACATCTTAAAAGAAATCTTTGTCGGATGAACTGTTTATCGACTTTAATGTAAGTATTTTCCTACTTTAATTAATATTAACTAAATTTATCTTTATGAAATCAAAAGTATTGATCAAAACGATGATTTTTCTTTGCATCTCAATGATGATGTCCTGTTCCAATGGTCAAGAAAATGAAGATGTCGACCTTAATGCTCTATGTATAGAGCCTGACATACTTATTGAGCTGACCGAAGCCATTCCGGCAAAAGTAAGAGTTGTGGAAGATGGTCAGCCTTTCTTCAACGGTATCAAGACCTATTATGAAGTGGATGCTGAAACACATCTGCCCTCGTTGTTCGAAATCAATGGAGAAAAGACCATAAGGATTTTCCCAGTAAAAAAAATTAAGTCAGATGAAGGTTCAGATGTTGAAATAACAGGAAAATTAATATCGTGTCTTACTGGAGCGCATGGACTTGTGACGAACGATTACAAAGGTTTCACCCTTCTCGAAGAATAGTCATAAATATAAAAACTATGAAAAAAAAATTCCTACTAATCCTGATGTCCTTAATGTTTGCGGCTACTTATGCCCAACAGCGTATAATTGGAGGCAATAATACTACAATAGACCAGAATCCTTGGCAAATATCAATGCGAGGATCAGGTACATACCATATATTGGCTGCACGAAATCAACATATTTGCGGGGGTTCTATCTTAACTCCGGAATGGATATTGACCGCAGCCCATTGTATAACAAATTTCAACACGGGTAATGTAATCGGAGTAAATGAAATAACGATATCCGCAGGGATAACACAACGAAATGACCTCATTACCGGACAATATAGAAATGTGGCGCAGATTATTAGGCATCCCAATTACAATCCGGCAACCCAAGAAAACGATGTTGCCCTTATTAGGATTACCGCTCCGCTTAACTATAACAACGACGTATTGCCAATTCAACTAACTGATAGCGCTTTTGATGCACTGCCCGGGGGAATGGCTAGGGTGACCGGATGGGGAAATACTTTGGATGGAACCGCAACTACTCCATCAAATATTTTGCAGACACTGGATATGCCCATTATATCTAATAACTCTGCGAACAACCTTAATACTGGAAACGTTACTGTTTCAAATAATATGTTTGCGTTAAGGTTGGTAAATTCAGGCGTGTCCCGAGGGGATAGCGGAGGGCCGGCAACCGTTCTAAAAAGCAGTCAACGATTTCTTACTGGTTGTAGCAGCTGGGGCGAATCTCCAAAAGATAATAAACCGACCATATATACAAGACTGTTCAATTATAGGGGCTGGATAAGTAACAATTTACAATTACCTGATATCACTGGGAATAATTTGGTCTGTAATACCAACAGCACGTATACTTTGCAGAATGGAACCGGAAATATAACATGGACTGCATCGGGCAACATACAAATAGTATCACAAAACAATACTTCTGCTATAATAAGGGCATCTAATGCATCAACATCTGGAAGTGGGTGGTTAAGGGCAACTTCCAACAATGGATCCACATTTACGGAACGTTTAAACGTAAATCAGGTTGAGGGACAAACACCGATGTCCATTAGTATATACAGTTCAAGTAGCAACTATATTGATGTGACCATAAACGGTGGTAGCGGTAATAGCCCTTATGATTGGTATGTTAACAATTCTTTTTTACGTACAACTACTGGAAGAACAACAACATTTTATTATACGGAGAATAGTATCCGTATTGAGGTGAGAAATCAGAATACCTGTGGTACTGGTCAAGTTTCAGCTTTCTTTACAGGACCAATACCTGGGCGATACGGTTATTATCGTATAAGTCCTAATCCCGCAAGTACAACAATTACTATCTCCAAGGAGAGTGCCACATTTGGAGACTTTAAATCAGCGGAAATTGGGAATAGTGATGTTTTTGGCTACCAACTTATTGATTTAAACAACATTGAGGTTATGAATGGTAAGGGAACTTTTAATAACGAGAAGTTTGATTTAGATATAACAGCTCTTAAAAAAGGGTTGTACATACTGGAAATTGTTTCGGATAAGATAAAGGAAACCCACAAAATAATCAAGGAATAAATTTATACTATTAAAACCTTAAGAAATTTACATTTACCTAATGGACAAGTAGGGAAAGCTGAAACAATCTTATTGGTTTAAGATTCGCTAGAATATATTGCATAGCAATTTCAGATATGGATTTATCTGGGCAGAATTTCAAATGGATTTTAGAAATCGATTATATGGGTATGACAAATTGTTTATTTTCATTAGTTATTTGAAGATAAGTGCAGAATTCTGGGTCCCATAAAACGGCCGTTTTATGGGACTATCGATATTCGCGTCAAACAAATCCTTATCCAGTTCCATTTGTCGTTCTTTTTAAAAGTTCTGGTAATTCACGTTTTACGGAACTAAAAAAGTATAAACAAACGACCGTTTTATTGAACTTTAGATTGCACCCTTG
>TARA_R110002033_G_scaffold171225_1_pt1 | contig 41644 bp, 39 predicted proteins | sample TARA_R110002033 | Tara Oceans TARA_R110002033 (sample SAMEA4397051) | marine metagenome | biome: Polar Biome; feature: [SRF] surface water layer (ENVO:00010504); material: water (ENVO:00002006), including particulate matter (ENVO:01000060) such as... | depth 5 m
GAGGGCGTATATTAAGGATCTACAGATTTTGTGCAACCCTTTTTTAAAGAAAATTTAAATTAATGTCATTTAATTCAATTGTGGATCACTTATTAATCAACACCCCTGAAGCTGACTATTTTATAATCTAAAACTTTAAATATCCTGTTTTATAACGCTCCAATCTATGTTCGGAGCACGCATACCATGAACTCCTTTATAAGCAGGACTCTTTGGCGACTGCCAATTTTCTAGGGCTACAGGATCTAAACGATAAATATCAACTTCCAATGGATGGCATGTTGATAAAGGGTCTATACCGTCTCGTCCTAAGAAATCCACAGATAGATCTCCGCCCGGACAGCAAGACATCGCACACAATAAATCGATCTCCGCAAAAAATTCGAGATAATCTCCTTTTTGGGCAGGACACGGCTTCATAAAATACTGATCATCTTCGTTTAAACCAGTACATTGAAAGACGTTCAACACATCATGTACATCAAACTCTGTTAATCCATGAGGAAGTACTGCACGAACCAAATTAGAATGACAGTGAAAATCAAAGTCTTCCCCAGTTAATAGGTAGTTGATATAAGGATCACAACGCGTACCGAGTAAGTCATGTACTCGCCCGCCATCTTCATCCTTACCATAATCTTCTAGTGTGTCTTCTATAATAGTTGCCATTGGGCGTAAGAAAGGTAGTGTCGACCATAGTCTGTCATGTGTACTTACATGTGCACGCTGTAGTTGGCGAGTTCTGGAAGCCCACATCCGCTCCCTTGGATCATGTAGATTCCACATATTAAAGTCACCAACCTGCGGCCCATCTGAAACGCGGATACGAAATACATGCCCCGCTGGCACTTTCCAAGCTTGACCAAATCGCATTGGAACCTTGATAGTTTCGACCAAAGTTCGCTTCGCCTGACCTTCTTTTAAAGAATCGTAAAACACTTTATCAACAGCCAATTTTGAGCCTTCACCTGACCTGTACGCTGCTTCTACATTCGCCATATTGTCTCTCCAAATTAAGTTTCTATTTGACTTAGACTAGAGAAAGCGGAAACTCAAAAAAATGGACATTTATTTTAAGTACATGACAAATATTCAAGAGTGAGTTATGAGCCTCCCCTACACAGCATTACACACTTTTCATTTAGCGGTTCGCTTCGGTAGCCTAAAACAAACGGCAGATTATCTGAGCTTGACCGAATCTGCCGTTAGCCATCAAATCAAACGCCTTGAAGCGCAGCTAGGTTACGCCCTCTTTTATAAATCCGGCCGACAATTAAAAGTCACACCAGAAGGCATAAAACTCTCAACAGAATTAGCTCAGCCCTTCGATCATATTGACCAAGTACTATTGACGAAAAAGCAAAACACGCACACCCTCACTCTATATTGCCTACCTTCACTTCTCGAATCTTGGTTATTACCAAGATTACTCGCATTTAAAAAAGCTAACCCAAATTACGATTTAGCAATTCGATATTACTCCTCCGCACCTGACTATTTAGATGAATACAGTTTGCGTATTGGCAGCCATGAAAACTATGACTCCACCCCCCATTCACTCACGCCAATTTTTTCGGGTGAAACGCTACCAGTCTGCAGCCCGATATATTTAAGCCAGCATCCAAACCTCCTATCTCTTAATGGGTTATTAGAAGCAGATCTCTTACATGATCACTCAGATGCTAGCTGGCAAGATTGGTTCTCCCTGCAAAACAAGCAACTGATTCAACCAGCAAAAGTGATTTACGAAGATTTTCACTTACTCAAAATGGCTACGCTGGCGGCACAAGGAGTGGCCTTGTGTCCTGAAACACTCATCCAGCAAGACCTGTTAAAGGGGACATTAGTCTCACTTTCTCATCAAAAGGGTAATATTGGACGTTATTATGCTATCGAACAGAATCGTTACGCTCATGCCAATACCCATTTACTTATTGAGCACTTGCTCAAATCATAGACACAAAAAAAACCCTTTAGCTTTTCAGCTAAAGGGTTTCATCAATACTAATTTATCGAATTAGCCTAACCATTTACGTGCGTTCTGGAACAAACGCAACCATGGTGCTTGCTCTTGCCATTCGCTTGGATGCCAGCTGTGCTGAACCGTACGATAAACACGCTCTGGGTGAGGCATCATAATAGTCACTCGACCATCTTCAGATGTTAACCCCGTTACACCTTGCGCAGAACCATTCGGGTTAAATGGATAACGTTCGGTTGCTTGACCGTAGTTATCAACATAACGCAACGAAATCTGATTCGCAGAAGCCAGTGTCGCCATATCTTGGTCATCACGGTATTCAGTTAGACCTTCACCATGAGCAACCACGATAGGCATACGAGAACCTTCCATACCAGCAAGCAAGATAGAATTAGATTTTTGAACTTCTACTTGTACAAGACGGGCTTCAAACTGAGAAGATTGGTTACGAACAAATTTCGGCCAATGTCCCGCTCCAGGAATTAATTCGTATAAATTCGACAACATCTGACAACCATTACACACGCCAAGCGTGAAAGTATCAGGACGATTGAAGAAGGCTTCGAATTGCTCACGAGCTACTGGGTTGAAAAGGATAGACTTCGCCCAACCTTCACCAGCACCCAATACATCACCGTATGAGAAACCGCCACAAGCTACCAAACCACTAAACTGATCCAGCGTCGTACGACCAGACAAGATATCACTCATGTGAACATCCACTGGAATGAAGCCAGCTTTATGGAAAGCAGCTGCCATTTCAACTTGACCGTTTACGCCTTGCTCGCGCAAAACAGCAATCTTAGGCTTAACACCAGAGTCAATAAATGCAGCAACAATGTTTTCATTTTGATCGAAACGAACGTCAGCAGATAGGCCTGGGTCTTTCGCATCCAACAGACTATCAAATTCTTGCTGTGCTGAATCAGGATTATCACGCAATGCTTGAATACGGTAACTGGTTTCAGACCAAACACGCTGCCAATTAATGCGAGATTCTTCAAGCACAGTTTCACCTGCGAAACGAACACAAATGTTATCGTCACCAGACAAAGTAGCAATAGAAGCAACAGCGACGCCTACTTTTGCATAAGCAGCAATAATAGCAGCAACATCTGATTCATTAACTTGAATCACTGCACCCAACTCTTCGCTGAATAACACAGGCGCCACTTGAGCACGATTAGAAACAACTTCATCAAGATCGATATTCAGACCTAAATGACTCGCGAATGACATTTCAACCAAAGTTGCAAACGCACCACCGTCAGAACGGTCATGGTAGGCCAACAATTTGCCTTCAGCATTAAGTGCTTGCGTCGTATCGAAGAAACCGGCCAATGTAGCCGCATCATCCACATCTGGCGCTTGTTGACCCAGTTTGTTGTAAACCTGAGCAATAACAGAACCGCCTAGACGATTCTTACCAGCACCCAAATCAATCAACAACAAACGCGTATCAGCTTTGTTTTGCAGTTCTGGCGTTAATGTCTTGCGAACATCCGTTACTGGGGCAAACGCAGAGATAACCAAAGAAAGCGGAGACGTTACCGCTTTTTCTTTGCCATCTTCTTTCCATACGGTCTTCATCGACATAGAGTCTTTACCCACTGGAATGGCAATATCCAATGCAGGACACAACTCCATACCGACTGCTTTTACAGTTTGGTAAAGTTTTTCATCTTCGCCTTCGTGACCAGCGGCCGCCATCCAATTAGCAGACAACTTAATACTACTACGCTTAGTAATGTGAGCTGCAGCCAAGTTAGTTAACGCTTCACCAACGGCCATACGACCAGATGCAGGTGCATCTAACAGCGCAATTGGCGTACGCTCACCCATTGTCATAGCTTCACCTGTGTAGCCTTCTAAAGAGGACGTTGTTACCGCCACATCGGCTACTGGTACTTGCCATGGACCAACCATTTGATCACGAGCAACCATACCCGTGATTGAACGGTCACCAATGGTGATCAAGAAGTTTTTGCTCGCTACCGTTGGCAAACTCAATACGCGATTTGCTGCATCAGCTAAATCCACTTCAATCGCAGTAAAATCATCACCAGCAATAACCGCTTTTGTTGCTTCACGGTGCATTTTAGGTGGCTTGCCAAATAAAACAGACATTGGCAAATCAACTGGATTGTTATCAAAATGTTCATCGGCAACTTGCAGATGCATTTCTTCTTTCGCCTCACCAACGATGGCAAAAGGACAACGCTCACGCTCACAAATCGCGGTAAATTCTTCAACTCGATCTGGAGAAACCGCCATAACATAACGCTCTTGCGATTCGTTACACCAGATTTCTAGTGGAGACATGCCAGGTTCGTCGTTTAGGACCTTACGCAGATCAAAATTACCACCGCGCTCGCCGTCTTTTACCAATTCAGGCAAAGCGTTAGACAAACCACCAGCGCCCACATCGTGGATAAAGCTGATTGGGTTTTTGTCGCCAAGCTGCCAGCAACGGTCGATCACTTCCTGACAACGACGCTCCATTTCTGGGTTGCCACGCTGTACAGAAGCAAAATCAAGATCTTCATTGCCATCGGCAGAAGCCATGGAGGATGCCGCACCGCCACCAAGACCGATCAACATTGCAGGGCCACCAAGTACGATTAACTTAGCGCCAACTTTGATCTCTTGTTTTTCAACGTGTTCACGACGAATGTTACCGATACCGCCTGCCAACATAATTGGTTTATGGTAACCACGCACTTCTTCTTGAGAGGCACCTTGAATTTTTTGTTCGTAAGTACGGAAGTAACCCAATAGGTTTGGACGACCAAACTCATTGTTAAATGCCGCACCACCAATAGGACCTTCGATCATAATATCCAAAGGCGTTACGATACGAGACGGTTTGCCGTAATAGCTTTCCCATGGCTGTTCAAAACCTGGGATTTTAAGATCAGATACTGTGTAACCACTCAAACCAGCTTTTGGTTTGGAGCCAATACCTGTAGCACCTTCGTCACGAATCTCACCACCAGAACCCGTCGCTGCACCTGAGAAAGGCGCAATGGCAGTTGGGTGGTTATGGGTTTCTACCTTCATCAAGATATCGATGTGCTCATGACTAAAATCGTATTCACGAGTTTCAGCCGACGGGAAGAAACGACCACCAAAGTGACCTTCCATCACAGCAGCGTTGTCTTTATAAGCAGACAAGGTGCCATGAGGATTATGTTCGTGAGTGTTCTTGATCATTTTAAACAAAGAGCGCTCTTGCTCTTCGCCATCAATTGTCCAAGACGCATTAAAAATTTTGTGACGACAATGCTCTGAGTTTGCTTGTGCAAACATCATTAGCTCTACATCGATTGGATTACGACCCAACTCAATGAAAGACTCGACAAGATAATCAATTTCGTCATCCGCAAGAGCAAGACCTAGCGTTTGGTTTGCCTCAACCAACGCGGCACGGCCGCCACCTAACACATCAACACTTGTCATTGGTGTCGGTTCTGCATGAGAAAACATGTCAGTAGCGTCACTCAATGCCGGAAGTACGCTTTCTGTCATGCGGTCATGCAACATAGCAGACAACAAATCTAGCTCTTCAAGCGCCAATGGCGCCGAGCTATGAATAAAGTATTCCACGCCACGTTCAACGCGGGATACGGCCGCAAGGCCACAGTTATGAAGGATATCGGTTGCTTTCGATGACCAAGGTGAAATAGTTCCTAAACGAGGAACCACTAAAACACTTTGATCAGATGAACTGACTTGGGAGGATTTAGGACCGTAGGCCAAAGCGCGTTGTAGAACAGTTTCCTGTTCAGCAGTAAGCGTTTTATTATCAGCCAGCTCCACAAAATGGAGAAATTGAGCATCAACATCTGTGACAGATGGGATAGATGCTTGCATATTGGCTAATAACTTTGCCTTGCGAAACGCTGATAGCGCTGCGGAACCATGCAGAGTTAGCATGTTGAGTATTGCCTCACTTGGTAGTTTTGGGGAAATGGTGCGGGTATTTTAAATCAATGCAGCAAATAGAGGCTAGCAGAGTATGAAATTTCTACACAAAATGACGGAATTAATCGTCTAAATCGTCTTTTTTGCCTGTTCCTTGAGCTTCTTTTTTTGTTCACGGCGATATTGAAAGAAATGAGTAAGCTGGCTAGAGGCTATTTCAGCCAATACACCGGACTCAACTTTTACCTTGTGATTAAGAAATGGCGCTTCAAAAAATTGCCCCTGACTTTCCACAATTCCGCTTTTGGGTTCCGTCGCTGCATAAACCACCCTATCAATACGTGCGTGAACCATAGCACCCGCGCACATAGAGCAAGGCTCTAATGTTACATATAACGTCGCACCGGGCAGCCGATAATTATTCATGGCTTTACAGGCCATACGAATTGCCTGAATCTCTGCGTGGGCAGTCGGGTCACAAAGTGAAATCGGCGCATTATAACCTTCACCGATAATTTCATCATTGAGTACGACAATAGCGCCAACCGGAATTTCATTTTCTGATGCCGCTTTTGCAGCCAGCGCTATCGCACGCTCCATCCATTCTTGATCTGTCATTATTGATCTACCTCAAGGCTGCTATGCTTTATCTAAGACATAATCGCCTTTTATACATAATTGCCTTTCATACCTGATCCGCTCTACACTGAGCATTAACGCTGAAATAGATATAGGGAGACTTGTTCATGCGCACTGTAGCTGATTTGATGATTACTAACTTAATTACACTGAGAGAAAACGATTCTTTAGCGAAAGCCAAAGCATTGATGCAAGAAAAAAATATTAGAAACATCCCCATCGTAAACGACGAAGGGGAATGTGTTGGCATGCTAACGCAGCGTGAATACTTACGTCATGCCTTTCACCTAGTTAGCCAATTTGGCACCCAGCAAATATCTAAGAAAGAACAACAAACGCCAATTGCAAACGCCATGAACAAGGACATACTAACAGTAAGCCCTGACACAGATTTAGACATGGCTGCCGAGTTCTTTATTGAGAATAAATATGGCTGCCTACCAGTAACTCAAGACAACAAACTCGTTGGCATCATTACACCAGTCGATTTCGTCAAACTTGCGCACAAGATGCTAACTGAATCTAAATAAATTAAGCACTTTCAAGCTGTTGATTAGAACCAGAGGATGCAACTTGCGCCTCTTTTTCTAAACGCACTTCCATCGCTTGCAAGCCAAAATCCGTAGCAGATAACACAAAACTAACCGACTGGCCTTTTCTTAAGCTTTTATGACCATCACAAGCAATCGACTTGTAATGAACGAACACATCGCTGTCTTCTTCTCTCTTAATAAAACCCACGCCTTTAGCGTCGTTAAACCACTTAACTTTCCCAGTTAATCTTTCCATCTCTATCTCGCCTCTTTTTTATTTTTATTAAGTAAGCGCAAGGTCAGAAGCCAAAATAGACTTCCAACCTTATGTTTTTACAACGCGAATTTACAAAGATCCAATACTGATCTTTTGCTCTTCCAACTTAGTTACCGCAAGTTGCAAGTCATCACACTTAGCACGTTCTTTCTCTACCACTTCAATAGGCGCTTTCGCCACAAAGCTGTCATTAGAAAGTTTTCCTTGAATGCGTTGCAATTCTTTTGACGCTTTATCAATTTCTTTTTGCAAACGCGCAAGCTCAGCCTCTTTATCAATCAAGCCAGCCATTGGCACTAGCACTTCCATATCACCAACTAACGCAGTCGCTGACATTGGAGCTTCATCGCCCGCATTCAACCAAGTGACAGACTCTAATTTAGCCAGTGTTTGTAAGAATGTTAAGTTCGCATCTAAACGTGCTTTATCTTGCTCAGAACCATTACGGAACAAAATAGTAAGCGGCTTAGAAGGAGAAATATTCATTTCACCACGGATATTACGAATGCCTTCGATAACACCTTTTAACCATTCAACATCCGCTTCTGCTTGTTCGTCTTTTTTTGCCTCATTAGCCGTTGGGTATTCACCAAACATAACCGTCTCGCCTTTAACACCTGCAAGCGGCGCAACACGCTGCCAAATTTCTTCGGTCAAGAATGGCATCATTGGGTGAGCAAGACGTAGGAAAGCTTCCAATACTCGAACCAAAGTACGACGCGTGCCAGTCAATTGCGCTGCAGTGGCATTTTCATCCCAAAGTACAGGCTTAGACAATTCCAAATACCAATCACAGTATTCGTGCCACATAAATTCGTACAATGCCTGAGAAGCCAAATCGAAACGATGCGTATCGAAAGCGCGGTTTACTGCATCTTCTGCATGCTGCAAGCGAGAAATAATCCACTTATCAGCAAGAGATAGTTCAACCTCTGTCCCATTCTGCCCACAGTCTTGATCTTCAGTATTCATCAAGACATAACGCGTCGCGTTCCAAATCTTGTTACAGAAGTTACGGTAACCTTCAAGACGATTAAGATCGAACTTAATGTCTCGGCCGCCAGACGCCAATGAACAAAGCGTAAAACGCAGTGCATCAGTACCGTAGGCTTGAATACCTTCTGGGTAGGTTTCACGAGTATTCTTTTCGACCTTTTCAGCCAAGCGTGGCTGCATCATGCCGTAAGTACGTTTTGCAACCAAAGATTCGATATCAATACCATTGATTAAATCCAATGGATCGATAACGTTGCCTTTGGATTTCGACATTTTATCGCCGCGTTCATCGCGAATAAGGCCAGTGATATAAACCGTTTTGAAAGGTACTTTGTCGGTGAACTTCAACGTCATCATGATCATTCTGGCAACCCAGAAGAAAATGATATCAAAGCCGGTTACCAACACATCCGACTCACTAAACTCAGCAAAATCTTGCGTTTCTTCTGGCCAGCCTTGTGTTGCAAAGGTCCAAAGCGCTGAAGAGAACCAAGTGTCTAGTACGTCTTCGTCTTGAGTTAATTCAACATCAGCCGCTAGGCTGTATTTGGCACGAACTTCCTCTTCACTCTTACCAACGTAGTGTTTGCCATCCGCATCGTACCAAGCTGGGATCTGATGTCCCCACCACAGCTGACGAGAGATACACCAATCCTGAAGATCACGCATCCAAGCAAAGTAAGTGTTTTCCCATTGCTTAGGCACAAACTGAATATCGCCATTTTCAACTGCTTCGATCGCAGGCTTTGCCAATGACTCAACAGCGACATACCACTGCTGTGTTAGGTAAGGTTCAATAACCGTATTACCACGTTCACCGCGTGGTACTTTTAATTTGTGATCAACGACTTTCTCAAGCAAGCCAAGCGCATCAAAATCCGCAACAACGGCTTTACGTGCATCAAAACGATCCATACCGCGATATTTTTCAGGCGCTACATCATTAATGGCCGCATCGTCGGTCAAAATATTGATCAATGGCATGTCGTGGCGTTTGCCTACTTCATAGTCATTGAAGTCATGGGCTGGTGTAATTTTCACACAACCCGTACCAAATTCTTTATCTACATATTCGTCAGCAACGATTGGAATACGACGACCAACCAATGGCAATTCAACAAACTTGCCAACAAGGTCTGTAAAACGCTCGTCATCTGGCGCTACAGCAACAGCAGCGTCACCAAACATGGTTTCTGGACGCGTCGTTGCGACAACAATGTAATCTTTGCCATCTGTTGTTTTCACGCCATCAGCAAGTGGGTAACGGAAGTACCACATGAAGCCATTTTCTTCTTCAGAAACTACTTCAAGATCAGAAATTGCCGTATGCAATACTGGATCCCAGTTTACAAGGCGCTGACCACGGTAAATGATGCCTTCGTCAAACAGACGCACAAACACTTCTTGAACCGCAGCAGACATGCCTGGGTCCATAGTGAAACGTTCTTTATCCCACGCAACAGAATCGCCTAAGACACGCATCTGGTCAGAAATAGTGCCGCCAGACTGACCTTTCCATTCCCAAACTTTTTCAAGGAACTTTTCACGACCAAGATCATGACGAGTAATATTTTGAGCCGCTAATTGGCGTTCAACCACCATTTGAGTCGCGATACCCGCATGGTCACAACCCGGCTGCCATAAAGTACGACTGCCTTTCATACGCTCACGGCGAATCATGGCGTCCATCAAGGTATGCTGAAACGCATGCCCCATGTGCAAACTACCAGTGACGTTTGGAGGTGGAATCATGATAGAGAATGGAGAACCGTTGCCCTGAGGGGAAAAGTATCCGCCCTCTTCCCAACGTTTATAAATAGGCTGTTCAATACTCTGAGGTTGGTAGGTCTTTTCCATTATGATGTCTTAAGGCTCTTATGTAGCGATCAATTGTAAGTTGAGGAATTATAACGTGTCATAACAAGATAAAGAATAACACGTGGGTAATTAAGCCGTCTGCAAACACATTAGACAGCTATTAATTTGTATTACTCTTTTTGAGTTGTACCGGCTGCATGCAATGCCTGCATCACTTCCGACACCAACTCTGGTAAACGTTTTTCAAGTACATCTGCAATAGTTTTAGCAATCAACTCTTGCGATAAAGCCGATTCAGCAACCACTTCGTTCAGCGTAACGACTTCATCTAGTGACGGATCTGACGATTCATCTTTAAAATCATTCTGATAGGCTTCCTGCGAAACACTGCCATCAAGTATATCTTGCGGCTTAGCATCCTGCTCTTTATGCTCACTAAAAGACTGTTCTAAATGCGCTTCTTGGCTAGAGGAAAGAGACTCTCTCTCAGCGACAATATCCATCAAAATAGGAATGTCATCTTGATTCCGCAGAGCAGACATCAAGGTTTCTTCATCTGGTTCAAGAACACCATCATCATAATGAGTGGCTAAATCTGACATAGGAAAAACCAATATTAAGAAAGCAAAATACAAGAGTTAAGCGACATTACATACTTAACCCATCATTTGAAGCCCTCAACTTTCGCATTGAAAAACACAAAAGTCCACCCTCTCCAAATGAAGATAATGAACACAACACAGAGCAAACAAAAATAACACCTTGATCGGACTAATCTTTCCCCTTAGAAGACTGCACAAAAAAAGCAGCAACCATTAATGATTACTGCTTTTATAAACGCTATGCGTTAGTAAGAAAACGAGTTAGTTACACTTTACCGAGCAAATAACGAGTCAACAAAGCAACTGGACGACCACTTGCTCCTTTACTTGCGCCACCAGCCCAAGCTGTACCAGCAATATCCAAATGCGCCCAGGGATAAGAACCAGTAAAGCGAGACAAGAAGCAAGCAGCTGTTACAGAACCCGCTTCTGGACCACCGATATTACCGATATCAGCAAAGTTACTATCCAGCTGCTGCTGGTACTCTTCATCAAGAGGCATTTGCCAAATTTTATCAGCAGATACTTGGCTTGCTGTTTTCAGTTCTGATGCTAGATCATCATTGTTTGCGTACATACCAGAGTTAACGCTACCCAAAGCAACCACACAAGCACCCGTCAGCGTTGCAATATCAACAACTGATTTCGGTTTGAAGCGCTCAATGTAAGTCAAAGCATCACAAAGCACTAAACGACCTTCGGCATCGGTATTCAAGATTTCTACCGTTTGACCAGACATAGTCTTCACAATATCGCCAGGTTTAGTTGCACGACCACTTGGCATATTTTCGGCTGCAGCAATAACAGCTGTGAAATTAAGCTTTGGTTTTAGCTCACAAATCGCCTTCATTGTGCCAAAAACGCTAGCAGCACCACACATGTCGTATTTCATCTCATCCATTTTCGGACCAGGTTTCAAGGAAATACCGCCTGTATCAAAAGTAATACCTTTACCTAGGAGAACGTGAGGCGCTTCACCTTCTTCACCACCGCGGTAGTTCATAACGATTAAGTAGCTTGGCTGATCACTACCATGACCAACTGACAACAAGCAATGCATGCCTAGTTCATCCATTTTACTTTCGTCCAGTAACTCAACGCCGATACTGTATTCTTCACCTAGCTGCTGCGCTTTAGATGCTAAGTAACTTGGCGTACAAACGTTACCAGGAAGATTTCCTAGTTGACGAGCAAAGGCAGAACCTTTCGCCGTAGCCGTACCAATTGCCAAAGCCGCTTCATCTGTGCCCTCTAACAACAAAGATGTTACTTTTGTCGCTTTCTCAGCATCGTCTTTTTTGAAGCCAAGGAAGTTATAAAAACCTTCATTCAACCACTGAGCAACCAAAGCTAGCACATCAGCCTGAGAACGGTTTTTCAACACTAAACCAGCACTTGCAACCGCAACCGAAGCGAATGGCAAACCTTTAATTTGAGCTGCTACGGCTGCAATGACTTTACGAGCTTGCATATCACTCAACTGAGCTTCTTTACCAATACCGACTAATAATACTGCTTGAGCGAAGTCTTGCGACATACCAGGCAATAATAGCGTTTGCGCCACACTACCTTTAAATACGCCAGTTTCGCGCAATTGAGAGACTTGCCCATTGGCATTCTCATCAACCCAAGCGGTTGACTCTGAAAAGTCACCTTCACTTGGAACAAATGCAACAAGCAAGTCTGCTTGCACTGTGGATAAGCGATCAAATAACGCCATATTCATGAAAAAACCCTCAATAAAATAACTTCAAGACATTTACACAAGGTCACCAGCTAAGCAAAGACAAGGCAAAAATACGATTTATTAGCCATAAATCGACACTTTAAGACCATTTTTAACGCTCTATATTACAAGTAGCGTTGTCGTGCAAAGGTCTCATTTTAAAAAAAACTGGATAATATACTTCTTACCACGAGATAATGGGGGCTTTAGATGTGTAATCAACTCTACGCTTAAAAAGCAGAATCCATCCAGAGGTGACTTTGAGACTATTCAGATACTTAGCGAAAGAAGTGCTGGTGTCAACAGCTGGCGTTACGCTAATTTTACTACTCGTCATTCTAAGCGGTCGATTTTCCTTTTATTTGGGCCGTATCGCCGACGGAAAAATGACCTTCGAGTTTCTATTCGTGATTCTAGGCTATCATGTTCCCAGTTTCGTCCAGATGATCTTGCCATTGGCTTTTTTCTTGGCGTTATTACTTTCTTTTGGGCGCCTTTATATAGAAAATGAAATGTCGGTACTTTTTTCCAGTGGCATCAGCAAAGTAAAACTTGCAGGTTATACTCTTGGTATCGCCTTTCTTGTCGGTTTAGTCAGTGCCTCCATTAATTTTTGGCTCGCGCCATACAGTGAGTACAAAGCAGCTGAAGCATCGCAAGCTCAAAACCAACTATCAGCTTTTGATTTTCTCATCCCCGGCCGCTTTGAAGGCAGCGGCCAACGTACAACCTACATCGATAGCTTCACTAAAGAAGGTTGGATGAATCAAATATTCCTTTCTGATGTAGTACGCAAAAAAGACACAAACATTCCAATACAAACATTCGCAGCCAATGCAGAACAAATCCGCATTAGCTCTGAAGGCAATCAAAACTACCTTGTGTTCAAAAACGGCACTCGCTACGAGGGCAAACCCGGCACAGCAAATTATCGCATCACACAGTTTGATACCTACGCAATACGCATGGAAAGCAAAGATGAAAGCATCATTGATGACCCTTACACCCAAAACACTCTCAGCTTAATTAACAGCGATAAACTCTTAGAAAAAGTCGAGCTCCAATGGCGTATTTCGTTGGTTCTCATTATTCCTATTCTTGCCATCATTGGCCTCTCACTAAGCCAAGTTAATCCAAGGCAAGGTCGCTTTTTCAAAATGCTACCCGCAATTCTTTTGATGATACTGTACATTGCCCTCCTCATTTGGGGGCGAACATCACTAGAAAAAGGCAAGCTCCCTATCCAACTTGGCTTATGGTGGATACATGGCATATTCATACTCATCGCTGCCGTGCTTTTTGCACAGTACAATCAAGTATTTGAGCGTCGCAAGACCAGACAACCCAACGCAGCGGACTCAAGCGAGTAACCAATATGACTAAAATAGATAAATACATTGCTAGCAGCGTTTTATGGGCCTTTTTAATTGTCGCAGTAGTACTACTTGGATTGGATTTTGCGCTAACTTTTATAGAGCAAATCAAAAAAGTAAACGATAACTACACCATACAATCGTTATTACAGGTCATCCTATTTCGCCTACCAGGAAAACTAGCGGAATATATTCCAGTTGCCTCATTGATCGGCACTTTAATGGGACTAGGCACATTAGCAGCAACATCTGAATTAACCGTGATGCGCGCCGCGGGGATGCCGATTTGGCGTATTGGCTTTGCGGCATGCCAACCAATATTGCTGGTCTCTCTACTAGGAATGGGGATTTCAGAATTTGTCGCCCCCATGGCCGAACAAAAAGCCAACTTGATCGAAAAATTCAAAGGCCAAGAAAGCGGAACCTTCTCACTAACGGGAGGCGTCTGGTTAAAAGCGGACAACAGTTTTGTTTACATTGATGCCGCAGACGATATGGGTAAGCTATATGGCATACAAATTTTCTCGCCTGATGGCCAGAAACTGAAAAACATAATAACAGCAAGTAGCGCACAACATACTGAAGGTTCCCAATGGCAATTAAATAACGTGACAGAAACAATCTTCGCATCCGATCATGTAGAGAAAAAAAGCATGGAACACGCGAACTGGAACGTTAGCATTACACCAGAACACTTGTTTTTGGCATCACAAGAACCAGATGCTTTGTCTTTAAGTCAGCTTAAAAACTATCAAACTTACTTAAAGCAGCAAAAACTCGATGGCGCTCAGTATGAATTGGAGTTTTGGATTACGGCGTTGCGGCCAATCGCCTCGTTGGCACTAGTGCTAGTTGCACTATCGAGCGTCTTCGGACCACTTAGGTCATCCACAATGGGTGGTCGAATATTCACAGGGGTCATAATAGGCCTGGCATTTCAAAATGCACTCAACTTATTTGGTCGTATGAGTGTCGCTATTAACTTCCCACCAGTCATCGGTGTTAGCATCCCAATTATTATCTGCTTACTAGCAGGCATCATATTAGTAAGGCGTAGAGGTTAGACTCTGCACCTTACTCTTAAATTAAAAACAATCTCAAATCAAACCGTCATATCTGTAACTAAGAAGCCATGAAGCGAGCAATCCTCGCTAGCGCTTCTTGCAATCTAGCCTCATCACAAGTGTATGCAAAGCGCACGTATTTATGAGCGTCTTTGATACCAAAGTCAGCCCCTGGCGTGAGTGCCACTTTTTCCTGCTCAAGTAGTGCTAAACACCAAGCCATAGCATCCTGCGTCACGCTCGACACATCAACATAGATATAAAAAGCCCCATGCGCTGGCGCAACTACTGGCAAACCTATCGCCTCTAAGCCTTCCAGCAAAACCAATCGGCGAGCATTCAATGTTTGTCGACGTACTTCGCACTCAGCTAACACATCTGGAGAAAACGCTCGCACTGCTGCATATTGAGAGACACTTGGCGCGGCAATAAATAAGTTTTGCGCCAGTTTTGTCGCGCCTTCGATTGCCCATTCAGGCACAACTAACCAGCCCAATCGCCAGCCAGTCATAGCAAAATACTTCGAGAAGCTATTAATCACAAAGATATCGTCAGCAATAGACAATGCAGAAAAATCCTCTCCCTCATAAACTAAACCTTGATAGATTTCATCTACCAATAAATGGCCACCAAGCGCACTAACCTTTTCCCAAGCTTCCGATATATAAGACTTACTGAGTACCGCGCCGGTCGGATTAGAGGGAGAAGCAAGCCAAAGCCCAGTCGTATTTTCGCCCCAATGATCAGCTAAAGTACTCAAATCCATTTCAAAATCCTCTTCAGGTTTTGTTTCGATCAACTTTGCTTTTGCGCCAGCCTGAATCAAAAAATGTCGATTACATGGATAGCATGGATCAGGCATCACCACTTCTTCACCGGAGTCCACCATCAACGACGCCATTAGTAGCAAAGCCCCTGAGGCTCCGGGTGTAACAATAATTCGCTCTGGAGAGACGGTAACCTGATAGCGACTAAGGTAATCATCACTAATAGCACGTTTAAGTTCAGGCAAACCAGTTGCCGAGGTATAACCTGTTTTACCCTGCTGAATCGCCTCCATACCAGCGTTAGAAACAGCCTCCACAGCAACAAAGTCTGGCTCACCAACTTCAAGGTGAATAACATCTTCACCTTGAAGTTGTAGCTGTTTGGCCCGAGCCAATACTTCCATCACCTGAAACGGCGAAATTTGCCCAACTCTTGTTGCTAACTTATGCTTTTCCATCCCGTTTTCTCTACCTTTATCGACCTGTTTCAAAAATATCGCGACATTTTGCGCAAAAAATGTGGTTAACGAACACATTATCTGGTAAGTTTCCGCCCGAAAATAAATCACCTAATTTTATTGGTTACAGGCTACCACAATGGAAACCTGCGAAGTGAGGCAATGCGTATGCCAAATATGAACCCTGAGTCATTAATGAAAGACTTCACTCCTTATGTTGCTAAGGATGGCGAAGAATACATGAACGAGAACCAGTTGGCGCACTTTAAAAGCATCCTACTCAACTGGAAGCAAAATCTTATGGAAGAAGTTGATCGTACTGTTCATCATCTTAAAGAAGAAGCTGTGAACTATGCCGATCCAAACGACCGTGCTAGCCAAGAGGAAGAGTTTAGCCTAGAACTTCGCGCTCGAGATCGCGAACGTAAATTGGTTAAAAAAATCTCTCAAACTATTGAGCTTATCGATGCTGACGATTATGGCTTTTGCGAAGAATGTGGCATCGAAATCGGCATCCGCCGCCTAGAAGCTCGCCCGACAGCAACAATGTGTATTGACTGCAAAACACTAGCTGAAATCAAAGAGAGACAAATCGGCGGCTAACACTGTGTATTTAAGAACAGTGCTTAAAAACAGTGTCTAACCACGACAGCGCCGTTTCGAATATCTATCGTGGCCGTTTTGCACCTTCGCCAACCGGCCCACTCCATTTTGGCTCGCTAGTCAGCGCATTAGCGAGCTATTTGGATGCAAAAAAACAGCAAGGCAGCTGGATTATTCGCATTGAAGATGTGGATGGCACACGCTGCAAGCCTAGTTTTTCCGAGCAAATCACCGAGACACTCAACAGTTATCAGCTTTTTTCCGACGAACCAATTCGAATTCAAAGTCAGTGCATTCATATTTACGAACAACTACTGTCTGAATTAAAAAAGCAACAGATCATATTTCCATGCAATTGCACACGCCAGTCTCTCGCTCAATATGATGGTAACCACCCACTTGAATGCCAAAGCTCGACTAGCAAACCTCATTCATGGCGACTAAGAACCAGCACGGCTGTTTATCAATGCCAAGATAGCATTCAAGGCACTTTACTGTTTACGGATGATCTAAAAAACAATTGTCCGATTTTAAAAAGAAAAGACGGCTTTTTTTCTTACCAACTTGCCGTTGTAGTTGACGACCACTTACAAAAAATCAGCCACCTCGTAAGAGGTGCAGACTTAATAGAAACCACAGCCCAACAACTTTACCTTTACGATTTATTTGGTTGGACGCCGCCAAAAATTTGCCACATCCCGCTAATTACTAATCATTCCGGCGATAAAATCAGCAAACAAAATCATGCTAAAGCGATTGAAAACAACCATCTTCCGACACTATTACGCGCACTCCACTATCTAAAAATTGATTTAGTGTCGCCCTCTTCCATCACGGAGGCGTTATCGCTAGCCATCGAAGCATGGGACTCAAGCAAATTAAAAGGAATAAAGGACCTACCACTCGAAGAGCAAGATCTGCATTTCATCTAACGCCCCACAGCCATCACCTAAATAAATGCCATTTAGTTCGCCTTGATTCAGATAGAAGTGCTCTCGACCAATAAGCTTGCATGTGTATAATCGTTACACTAGTTACAAGAGGTGACAATTCATGCACAGCATTATGATCATTTGCCCAGACAACTCACCACTCAAAGAATCAGAAAAATGGTTGTCTCGATATGGCTTTCAGGTAAATACCAGCAACACATTCGAGCAAGCCAACCGATACTACGAGCTGTCTGAATTCCATCTATTGCTAATCGACCAAGAAGCCATTAACCACCTTGCCGAAAGTAATATAGAACTCCCTAGCGTGCCACATCGCATCGTACTTGATGCAAAAGCCAGTTTGAGCACAGGTGTTAGCAGCATGGCGCAAGGGGCGCTTTATTACCTCCCCCTACCAACTGACTCAGAAACGCTACTAAAACACGTAGTAAACGCATTAGAACAAAACAAACAACCAGCGCAGCCATCAAAACAGACAACCCATGTACTTTTCGCCAGCACAGCAGAAGAGGCCAAGGAAGAATCAATTGCACTAGGTTCAGCTGGCAGCGGCATCATCGGTCGATGCCCACCAATGCAAGAACTCTTCAGTGACATGCATAAAATTGCAGGAACCCATGTCACCGTTCTTATCCGAGGAGAGTCAGGGACAGGTAAAGAGCTAGTTGCCAAAGCGCTACACAACCTAAGCCAACGCCACAACCACCCAATCATCAGTGTAAACTGCGCAGCCATCCCAGAAAACCTAATAGAATCAGAGCTTTTCGGTCATGAAAAAGGCGCTTTTACCGGAGCAAACTCATCTCATGATGGTCTGATTTTCGCCGCCGACAAAGGCACATTATTTTTGGATGAAATCGGTGAATTGCCACTAGAAGCGCAAGCAAGACTATTGCGAGTCTTACAAGAAGGCGAGATACGCAAAGTAGGCGCAACGCAGTCGACCAAAGTAAATATCAGACTTATTACCGCAACACATAGGAACCTAATAGAGATGGTCAAACAGGGACTTTTCCGGGAGGATTTATACTATCGTCTTTACGTAATGGAACTGCTCCTACCGCCGCTGAGAGACAGAGATGATGACATTTCCATGCTGGCGCAGATTCTTCTTGAGAAAGCTTGTTTGAAGCACAACAAGCCAATTTACAAATACAATCAAGCTTTCGACAAAGCCATCCGCGCCCATAACTGGCCTGGAAACGTACGAGAGCTAGAAAATGCCATAGAAAGAGCCGTAATTCTTAGCCCTCCTGAAAGAGTCGAAGCAGCCAACCTAAAACTAGCTGACCAGCAGAAGCAATCAAGCACCACAAACATTTCGCGATTGACAGAACACGACTTAATGGCCGGCACAACGCTAGATGACTACTTCAAACATTTTGTTCTTACGCACCAACACAAGATGACCGAGACACAGCTTGCACATTCTTTGGGCATATCAAGAAAAAGCTTATGGGAAAGACGACAGAAATTAGCAATACCCAAAAAAGTAACAAACTAAAAGTAACACTTGCTACCAAAATACCCAAAAAATAAACACAAAATTGTAAAGAAAGTGTACAAAAATATATCAAAACCCAACGAAATCAGCACTTTATTGTTTTTGGCACAACAAATGCCTTATATATGACACAACGATAAGAAGATTGACCAAGAATAAAAATAAGTTAATCGTCGTATGTAGGTTCTTAAAAATAATAATAAAAGCTAGGAACACTGTAGCCTCTTCAAATAAAAATAAAAATTTGAGGCTATGGATGGAAAATCGCTTTGGATAATTGATCTTTTTAGATATACAAGCCTTCGGGCAATGAAAACAATGCAATAATAAAAATAAAACCTGAGTAGAACTGCAGAAGCAGCACCCACTTTGTTTTCGGAACTAGTATCTTCATGTATCCAAAGCGATTATTTTATTTACTGATTAGTAAATATTCAATCGCTTCAGTTATCTCTTCTATATCGACATACCCATTTTGCTCAAACAATACCATTATCCGTGTAACTTTACTTCATCACGTGTAGAATGCCCTTTTCGTTAACTTTAAAATTTGTTGTCTAATGCTTACAGGATTAAAATCTCTGGTACGTAAAGCTACCTCACTGTTTGCCTCTCCAAAGGCACAGACTTACCCTATTATCATCCCTCGCAGCGATCATAGCTTATCTCGACAAAATTTAAGCCCAAATGCCGTAAAAGTATTGTATCGCCTAAATAAAGCGGGTTTCGATGCTTTTCTTGTTGGTGGCTGCGTTCGAGATCATCTTATTGGCATTGAGCCAAAAGATTTTGACGTTGTTACTAATGCCACTCCCGAAGAAGTTCACACCATTTTCTCAAACTCAAGACTCATTGGCCGCCGATTCAAATTGGTCCATGTAACGTTTGGGCGCGAAATCATCGAAGTCTCAACATTCAGAGCAAATTCAGCTCAAGATGACAACGACGATGACGACACACAAAACACTTCTTTAAAAGGCAAAGACTCGGCACGATCCGCTCACGGTATCGTATTGCGTGATAATGTCTACGGCAATATTGAAGAAGATGCAGAACGCCGCGACTTTACATTTAATGCCTTATATTACAATGTGCAGGACTTCAGTATTCACGATTACTGTGGTGGCTTAAAAGACATTGAACACAAACAGATTCGCATTATTGGTGACGCTCGTCAGCGTTATCAAGAAGACCCAGTTCGTATGCTGCGCGCAATTCGTTTTGCTGGAAAACTAGGATTTGAACTAGAAGCTGAAACCGCAGCCCCTATTAAAGAAATGGCACATCTGCTGGATCACATTCCACCAGCGCGCCTATTTGAAGAAGTATTAAAACTTCTTGGTAGCGGCAATGGTATTGAAACATTCCACTTGCTGCGCCAATACGGCTTGTTCCGTTATTTATTTCCAGACACTGACGCATTACTGCAAAGCGGCTGGAAACGTAATGACATCGACCCAGAAGCTTTTATCCTTCAAGGTCTAAAAAACACCGACGATCGCATCCAAAGCGGTAAAACCACAGCGCCTTATTTCTTATACGCCGTATTACTGTGGCCAAGTGTGGCTCTTCGTCATGAAGAATTCCAAGCGCAAGGCATGCCTGCAACGCCCGCATTGCACCAAGCTGCCAATATGGTATTAGATAACCAAGTCGCATCAACCGCTATCCCACGCCGATTCTCAACGCCAATGCGTGAAATCTGGGACATGCAGTACCGACTACCAAAACGCTATGGCAAACGTGCTTTCTTATTGCTTGAACATCCTCGCTTCCGTGCCGGTTTCGACTTCTTACTTATTCGTGAATTAAGTGGTGCAAACCTGGATGGACTAGGCGATTGGTGGGAAAAATTCCAGCATGGAACAGAAAGCCAGCAAAGAGATCTCATTAAAAGCATCGACTCTTTCACTAAAGACAACGAAGGCCCTAAAAAACGCCGCCCACGTCGTCGTAGAAAGAGTAATGGCAACGCGACAAGCACAGCTCCACAAAGTGAAACGTTTGACGAGTAAGAGGATGCGTCTTGATACACGCTTATATTGGCCTCGGCAGTAATCTTGAAAATCCAATGGCGCAACTTGATCGCGCCATTGACGCCCTAAAGAAACACGACGATTTAAAAAATCTTCGTGTTTCTTCTATTTATGGCAGCAAACCCGTTGGCCCACAGGATCAACCGGACTATATTAATGCCGTTGCGACATTCGAAACTAATCTCTCCCCTATCGTCCTACTTGATTTATTACAAAGTATAGAACAGTCACAACGTCGAGTAAGAGAACGACATTGGGGACCGCGCACCCTAGACTTAGATCTGTTATTGTACGGACAAGAAACAATACAGTTACCAAGGCTAACCGTGCCACATCCCTTCATGCTAGAACGAGGGTTTGTCATAAAGCCGCTTAGCGACCTAGCGCCTGATATGCTCTTAGCGAATGGAAAAACCGTTACCGAGCAATTACAGCAACTTGATACCAACGATTTGGTCTTTATCAAAGAAGAATAAATTATGTATTCAGATAACTCTCAAAGAAAACTCACCAAACCAGTTACTTTATCCACGCTTAAAAAAATGAAAGCAGATAAAGAAAAAATTACCTGCCTAACAAGCTATGACGCATCATTTACCAACGTCATGAATGTCGCGGGGGTTGAAACTATCTTGGTTGGGGATTCTCTAGGCATGGTCATACAAGGCCAAGACAGTACATTACCCGTTACCATCGAAGACATGTGCTACCACACTGCGGCAGTAAAACGAGGCAACACTAACGCCTTCATCCTCGCAGATATGTCTTTTATGAGTTACAGCAAGCCTGAACAAGCGCTAGATAACGCGGCAAAACTAATGCAAGCTGGCGCAAACATGGTCAAACTAGAAGGCGGCAGCTGGCTAGCAGACACAGTGAAATTACTGAGCCAACGTGGTATTCCCGTTTGTGCGCATTTAGGCCTTACGCCACAGTCTGTACATAAATTTGGCGGTTATAAAGTACAAGGCAAAAGCCAAGACGCAGCCGACTTATTACTACAAGAATCTTTAGACCTTGTTGCTGCAGGGGCAGACATTCTTCTATACGAATGCATCCCAACAGAACTCGGTAAAATACTTACTGAAGCCGTTTCTGTGCCAACTATCGGCATTGGCGCTGGACACCATACCGATGGCCAAGTTCTGGTAATGCATGACATGATTGGCGTCAATCTAGGCCACACACCAAAATTCGTTAAAAATTTTTTAACTGACGGTCGTAATGTAACCCAAGCTTTTGAAGCCTACGTACAAGAAGTTAAAGACGTCACATTTCCAGGACCTGAGCACGGATTCAAATCATGAAAACATTCCACACCGTGACAGAGCTTCGTACCGCACTTAAAATAGAACGTTTGAAAGACAAAAGTATTGTGTTTGTCCCAACCATGGGCAACTTGCATGACGGCCACATGTCACTAATTCGAAAAGCAAAAGAAGAAGGTGAAATAATTGTATCTTCTATCTTTGTTAACCCAATGCAGTTTTCGGATCAAAGTGATTTAGAACGCTACCCAAAAACCTTGGAAGAAGACAAACGCGTTCTTGAAGCCAACGGCTGCAATTACCTGTTTGCACCAGATGCACTAGAAATGTACCCAGACGGCAAACGCAGTCAAACACAAATCGAAGTCGTCGGCATTTCCGACATTCTTTGTGGAGCTTCTCGCCCAGGGCATTTTGTTGGCGTTTCCACAGTCGTGACAAAATTATTTAATATTGTTCAGCCAGACTGCGCCATATTTGGTAATAAAGATTTTCAACAGCTTAAAGTCATTCAAGACATGGCACGTGACCTAAGCTCTAACGTACGTATCATAGGTGTTGACACCGCGCGTAACGAAGATGGCCTTGCCATGAGTTCGCGTAATGGCTACTTAACAGAAGAAGAAAGACGCATCGCCCCAACAATTTATCAAACCTTGTTATGGGCAAAAGAAGCGCTAATTGAAAACAGTGCGAGTCACGAGGACATTTGCGAACGAGCTCAGCAGAAGCTTGAAGCAGCTGGTTTCCGTCGTGATTATTTCGAAATCCGCGCACAAGAAAATTTACAAACACCATCAGAAGAAGAGAAGCGCCTCGTCATATTGACGGCGGCATATCTAGGTAAAGCACGCTTAATTGATAACTTGCGTGTAGAGCTATAACTTTGATTTCTAGGGAGATTGTAATGGGCTCACCCACAGAATTGACAGCTTGGCAGAAATTAACAGAGCACAAACAAGAAATGGCATCTGTTAACATGAAGTCCTTGTTTGCAGCAGATCCAAAACGTGCCGAAAAATACACCACACAAGCGGCTGGCTGGACATTGGATTACGCAAAAAACCGCGCCAATGAAAAAACTCTTGGACTACTAACAGACTTAGTAAAAGAAGCGGGCTTAGAAAAAGCAATTAAAGGCATGTTCAGCGGTGCGCACATCAACAACACCGAAGATCGCTCTGTATTGCACATCGCCCTACGTGCTAGCCAAGCGCAAGATTCACTAATGGTAGACGGCGTTAACGTACTAGAAGAAGTTCGCAGCACTCTTAAGCAAATGGAAAAATTTGTTGCGCAGCTACACAGCGGCGAATGGAAAGGTTACACAGGCAAACGCATTACCGACGTTATTTCCATCGGCATCGGTGGTTCTTATCTTGGCCCAAAAGTTGTCGCTGAAGCCTTAACGCCATACGAAAAAGACGGCATTAAAGTACATTTTGTGGCGAACATCGATGGTTCAGACATCACTGGCAAACTGAAGCTAGTGAACCCTGAAACAACCGTTTTTGTGATCTCATCTAAAACCTTCGGTACTTTAGAAACCTTATCTAACGCTAACGCAGCGCGTGATTGGTTCCTAAGCAACGGTGGCTCACAAAGCGACGTCAGTAAACACTTCGCCGCGGTTAGCTCAAACGTGAAAAAAGCCGTCGACTTCGGCATGGCGGAAGAAAATATATTCCCTATGTGGGATTGGGTTGGCGGACGCTATTCACTTTGGTCTGCTATTGGCTTGCCTGTTGCTATTGCCGTTGGCATGGACAACTTCTACGAATTGCTAGACGGCGCCCACCAAATGGACGAGCACTTCCGCACTGCTCCGTTTGAAGAGAATCTACCCGTTATCATGGGCGCACTTGGCGTGTGGTACATCAACTTCCACAACGCACAAACTCACGCCTTAATTCCTTACGACCATTACCTACGCGCTATGCCTGCTCATATTCAGCAGCTCGACATGGAAAGTAACGGTAAATCAACGCTATTGAATGGCGACGGCGTTCAAACGGACACAGGCCCAATCATCTGGGGGGGCGCTGGCACTAACGGCCAACACGCTTACCACCAGTTATTGCATCAAGGCACACGTCTTGTCCCTGTGGACTTTATCGTGCCATTGGCGTCTCACAACCCAATTGGCGAACACCACGCACAATTGTTTGCTAACTGCTTAAGTCAGTCACAAGCCTTGATGGTTGGTAAAACACTTGAGCAAGCGCAGCAAGAACTTCGTGATTCAGGTGCCACAGACGATCAAATCGCCACTATCGCGCCACACAAAGTGATTCCTGGCAACCGCCCAAGTAACACCCTAATGACGGATAAAATGACACCAGCAACCATTGGTGCCTTGATCGCCCTATACGAGCACCGTACTTTTGTACAAGGCACGATCTGGGGAATCAACTCATTCGACCAATGGGGCGTAGAGCTAGGCAAAGTATTGGGAACAGACATCTACAACCGCCTTGTTAGGGACAGCGACAACAGCGCACTGGATGCCTCCACCCAAGCCCTGATCAAAGCGTTCAAAAAAGCTCAATCTTAACCGTTTAGCTTTTTGTACAGCGCTAATAAAAACACCAGCCGAGGCTGGTGTTTTTATTTACATTAGAAACAGAACAAATCGTAGGGCATCATAAGCGACAGCGTAATGTGCCGAAGAAAGCGAAGCTTTCATGTAGGTCGCGGCTTCAGCCCAGCACAGACTTTTGTACATGACACCAAGCCAAGCGGCGTTTCTCTCTCGAAACTATCGCCTACCTCATCGAAACGCCGCTTGGCTTTATGATGAGCAGCTTTTCACTTAGTGGAATAAACTAAAAAGAAGCTTTAAGATCAACTAATTATAAACAAATTAGTAAATAATTATGATACCTTCAGACTATTATAAAAAAGACATTAACTTCATAAATGAAATAGAAACTCAATCTGATCGAGGTGCCGCAATTCTGCTAGCTTCTTGGCTAGAAGAAGAGCTTGGAGATTGCCTAAGAAGCAAATTCATTGATTCACAAAAGAACAACCTACAGATCTTTAATGCTAACGGCCCTCTTTCTACATTTTCGTCAAAAATAGAGCTCTCTTATTTAATGGGTTTTATTTCAGAAAAGAATTACAAAAACCTGAAAACATAAAAAATATTCGAAATGATTTTGCTCATTCTGTACTTGATAAACACCTAAATTCTATGAGCTTTGAGAGTGACTCTATTAAGGACAGATGCTACTCACTAGATTCTATTTCAGGTGAAAGTTTCAATTCTGCAAGACATGCTTTTTCTCGCAACTGCGCATACATTCATGCGGATATCAGTTTAGAAAAAGATTTCAATTACTACTCCCTAACAAGACATCCAAACTAAATCAGCACGTCCTATTTTTAGCTACCATCTGGGATAAAAGCATCAAGTACTTTATGATGATTCAATTAAACGGAAGTAAAACAAAATGGGGAACTCATGATGAGCCTTGTAGATTTAAAATTAGCAGTAACAAATGCAGAAGCTTGGAAGTCGACTATCCTTGCCAAAGTTGGCAGTGCCAATATCAAGGTAATGCGCATGGACGGAACGCCATATCCAGACGAGTCACACGATTATCCTGAGGGACTTTTAGTTGTTGATGGTCAACTCAATCTTAAAGTTGGCTCGGACGAGATTACAGTTCGCGCGGGCGAGATTTTTATTGTTCCAGTTGGAATAGCACATTCCGTGGCTTCGGGCAGTACAGGTACATTGGTTATTATTGATACATAAACCCTAATCAGAAAACTAGGTCATGTAAAAATAAAGTCTGTGATTTAATAAAGCCTCACCCCATACCTCGCATTCCTACTGCAATCTTCCAAGCGGAATAAACAGGCCTTTTCAACTCAGTCACCAAGATCTCGGGTGGCTTTAGAGCTGCTAAAGGTGCTTTGAGCCGATTACACTGCTTATTCGGCTCATAATATGGCGAATTCTGAGCCGAATAAATTAGCTTTTCAGCTCAATCTTGTTTATTCAGTATTGGGGTAGATACAACTCCAATCTTTTCAGTGCTATTCTTTCGCTTAATAGAGGAGGACATAAAATGACTCAAGTAAACAGAAACATCGTTGAAGATGCGTTATCACTCTCAATGAACGAACGCGTAGAACTTATCGAAAAGCTACTTGAAAGCTTAGATACACCGAATGCTGAGCTAAATGCTATTTGGGCGCAGGAGTCAGATGCTCGCATTGAAGCGTATGAAAAAAAACAGCTAAACTCCAAGCCCTTGTCTGAAGTGCTAAGTAAATATAAATGAACGTAGAATTTTTAGACATCGCCGAAAGGGAACTCGATGATGCCTTCAAATACTATAATGGTATTTATAAAGGCCTAGGGTTGAGATTCATTGCTGAACTAGAGTCGTCGATAGAACGAATTAAATTACACCCATCTGCTTGGCAAAAAGCCAGCTCAGTTACGCACAAGTGCTTACTTAACCGATTTCCATATTCAATTATTTATCAAATCTGAGGCGATTTTTTATTGGTCGTTACTATAGCCTCCAACCACCCAAGACCTAACTACTGGGCCAATGGAACTAGTAGCTAGAACGACAAACTAAGATAAAAACTTAGTAGTGATATCTTAACTGAGCGATCCAAATCGCATCATCTTGATATTTATAAACAATTCGGTGTTCATCATTGATGCGGCGAGACCAATAACCAGCAAGGCCATGTTTTAAAGGTTCTGGTTTACCAATTCCTTCATAAGGTTCGCGCTGAATATCTTTGATTAATAAGTTTATCCGCTTTAATACTTTCTTATCTGTTCCCTGCCAGTAAAGATACTGATCCCAAGCCACAGTTGAAAACGTGAGCCTCACTCGATTAACTCTCTTTCAACACCCTTACCCGCTTCCAGTTCAGCAATAGACTCCAACAAGACTCTGGCGTTCGCTGGCGAACGCAGCAAGTAGGTAGTTTCTTGCATGGACTCATAATCTTCTAACGACATCATCACAACTGGGCTTTCGCTTTTACGCGTGATAATGACTGGCGAATGATCATCACAGACCTTTGCCATCGTTTTAGCCAAATTAGCTCGAGCTGTTGTATAACTGATAGCATCCATAATTCATTTCCTGTACTTAATTCTGTACCACTGAGTATAAAGTAAACACCCAAAGCAAATCAACAGCTAACCCGCAAGCTGCGATCAGTGGAACCATCCTAATCAGGTATCATTCCTGCCACCGCCTTCCAAGCGGAACAAACAGCTACTTTTCAACCAAGTTGTAACAGTGGCTTAGTGGCTTTGGTAACTGTTTATTACTTCCCCTATTCAGCTCAAACAATGAATCAATCGTTATTGAACTGAATATATTGCCCCGGTGTTATCCCCATTACACGACGAAACATGGCAATAAAGGCGCTGACATTTTCATAGCCCAAGGTGAACTCAATATTGGTTACGGGTACGTTGTCGGCCAACATTTCGATAGCGCTCAACACCCTTGCTCGTTGCCGCCATTCAGAAAAACCTAACCCTGTTTGCTCGTTAAAGCGTCGCGCTAGGGTTCTCGAAGACAAGCCAATGGATCTAGCCCATTCCTCTAAACTTCGATTATCAGCAAGGTTAGATAGTAGCCTATCTGTCATCTTTTTCAGGGATGGTAATCCAGGTTGCAGCAAACCAAACAAGGTTTCTGGCAAGTTCACGATTTCATCAAACAACACTTCGGATAAGCGATTTTTACAGCTTGAGACGTATCGTCAGACCAGCTGGCTGCTCGATGCACTAGCTCTTTTAGTAATGGTGTTGTTTGGAAGGTTTTTGGTGAGCTATCAAGTAATTGGCTTCTTTTTGGGGCAAGGTAAACACTCCAACCTCTAAAAGGGCCATGGGATTTCGCGCCATGCAATGTATTTGGTGGGATCCATACAGTATGGGTTGCAGGAACGACCCACCAACCGGATTCTGTTTGCACCGACAAAAGCCCTTCCAAGCTGCCAACCAACTGACCAAATGCATGTCGATGCAGTTCTGTTTCTCTTATTTGATTTTCGATTAACTCTACTGACAAAATTAAGTCAACATCAGATTGATCAATAATATCTGCAAGCAGCAGGGATTTTTTCATTTTGGCCATTTCTCAGTATTGGTTGTCTTAATTAATGGAGTATAGCCAAAATCCTCGCACTATACTGAACACTCATTTATTAGCATAAGAGGCTTTCCCATGACATCCATTACCAAACCAGAAGACATTTTGCCCGAAGATGTTAACCAAGCAAATCTTGACGGCATTCACATTCGCAAAGGGACAGTAGCCGCATTTTTGCAAAATGCTAAACTCTGGCAAGACCCCAACACCGCCAAGGAAGAAAAAACAAAACTCTTCGAGGCCATCAAAGAGACACTTCCCGCTCTGCAACTATTAGGCATGTTTGAGGTGTTTCAGTTTCAAAATAAGACGCTTCGAGCTTTGATTGAAGAGATATAGATTATCGTTTTAGCTTAATTATCAAATTAGAGGCGACCTTGTTACTAATCGTTGCTATCGCCTCTAATCATCAAAGACCTAACTACTGGCCAATCGAATAATTAGCTAAGAAACCGCCTTCACCAACCACTCTTTCATCTCTTCTAAATCGGCCTTATGGTCTGGAAAGCTTTCAATAAGCGAGTCTACGCACGCAGCTATGGCATCTGGTCGGTAGGTCACGCCGATGAGTTTTTCTGCAAGTTGTTCGATTGGATCAGGGAATAGGCTGTCGGTGAAAGTTTGCGCGGCGGTAATTTGTGCGTTGCTCAGGTCGAGGTGAATCTCTACGCCGCCCCATTTGAAGCGTTCGTCTAACGTGTGGGTAAATTGCGGTGATTTGCCAAAGTTCCAATCCCAGCTTTGTTGCTGGGCGAATTTTTCAACAAAGCCGGGCAAGTCAGGCAAGGCTTCAGGGGAAATTTCCTCTATGACAGGTACTTCGCCAAAGTATTCACAAAACGCTTCAACAATGGCGTCACATACAAGCTGGTGATCAATAGTCTGATACAAGCTATTTAGATTGGTGACTCGTGAACGTACGGAGATGATGCCTTTAGACTGGAGCTTTTTCAGATCTGGGTTTAGGTAATTGGCTAAGCGACTTAAATCCGCATGTAACAATAAAGTACCATGATGAAAGCCACGATCTTTGGTTTCTTTGTAGGCGGAGCCTGAGAATTTACGCATCTCTTCACCTTCGCCCACCACTAAATCATTTCGGCCATTGGCGTAACCTTCAATACCTAGCTTCTTCAAGCCTTGCAAAACAATCTCGGTGGAGACTTCTTTGTTGTACTCAGGCTTGCCCGCCATGAAGGTGAAGTTAGTATTGCCCAAATCATGAAAGACCGCTCCGCCACCACTTTGGCGACGAGCAAGGTGAATTTTATCTTGCTCCATCTTGTTGATATTGCATTCTTTCCAAGGATTCTGAGAGCGGCCAATCACCACGGTGTCCGCATTACGCCATAGGAACAACACTCGCTGATCTGCTGGCATGGAGCGAAAAATACAATCTTCCACCGCGAGGTTGAAGTGAGGATCATTGGAATGGGATAGTAGAATTCGGCTAGCCATGACGCTTTCTCTTTAAATATCAGTAAATAAGTATCTTCGATGTTAATAACATCCGTTCTTACTTACAACGACAGTTAGCAACAAAGACAACAAAGCTAAGAATAAAGACTTATTCGTTGAATAAGTGATTGGCTAAAATAGAAACATAAAAGGGGAAATCCCCCACAGCGATTTCCCCTTTATTATTAACGTGTCTTGCCCTAAATAAGTATTTAGAATTAAGTGCTTTTAAAGCCTAAATTTAGCCACCTCTTGGTTTATTTGTCGTCCCAAGTCATGCAGTTTTTTAGCTTGTTCGGCGGCAAGTTTACTTGCTTCCGACATCTCATCACCAACACCTCGAATGGTTTCAGTATTGCGGCTAATTTCGAGTGTAACGGAAGATTGTTCTTCAGCAGCAGTCGCTATTTGTGCTGCCATATCATTGATTTGATTAATGGATTCAAGAATCTGACCTAAACTTAAGTTTGCTTCCTCTGCATCAGAAACACTCTGGTTAGCCATCTCCTTACCTTTATCAGTTGCTTTGACAGCGCTTTCTGCAGCAGCTTGCAAAGACTCTATCATGCCCTGAATTTCTTGAGTTGAGCTATGAGTACGTTGCGATAAAACCCTTACCTCATCAGCCACCACAGCAAAACCACGACCTTGTTCACCTGCCCGAGCAGCCTCAATCGCTGCGTTTAGTGCAAGTAGATTGGTTTGCTCAGATATGCCGCTAATAGTTGATAGAATAGAGTTGATACTCTGTACATGCTTATTTAAATCGCCAATTATTTGGCTTGCTCGACCTACTTCTTCGGCTAAGGTTTCTGTCGAACGCTGACTTTTCTCAACTTCTTTGCGACCTTTTTCACTTACGGTGACACAGCTTCTTGCCGAATAAGCAGTTTGCTCTGCATTAGACGATATTTCTTGGGTAGCTGCCGACATCTCAGTCACGGCAGTCGCTACCATGTGAATTTCACTTTGATGGCGCTGCAACCTATCGTTTTGCTGATCTGAAACTTTCGATACACCACTTGCTTCAGACAACAAGTCCTTAGACGTATCACTCAACCGGCTAATGATGCCATGCAGTTGTCCGACAAACCGATTGAAACTCGTTGCCAATTGACCAATCTCATCGCCACTTTTAACCTCTAAACGAATCGTTAAATCACCATTACCATTAGCAATTTCATCTAAGTTTTTAGTAATAGCACTGAGATTTTTCAACATCATTTTCAATAACAAAGACATGATAATCAAAATAACTGCCAAGATAATAAAGCTGATGATAACTTGGCTTATAAGCTGACTGCGTACTGGAGCAAATAATGTCTCTTTATCCATTACTAAAATAAGAGACCAATTTGAATTAGGGATAGCTGTCACATAAATAAGACGGTCACGGCCGTCTAATGACATATCTTGAAGCGTACGTTTAGCAACAATTTTTTCTAAAAGAGTACCTGCAAAATTTTCATTTAGTTCTGAGGCTTTTTTACTTTGTAGTTTTGAATCCGGATGCGCAACTATTTGGTCACTTTTATCAACCACTATGGCATAACCGTCACCAGGCACTTTGAGTTTATTAACAAATACCGTGAGTTGTTCCAAGGTAAGGTTGGCGCCAATAGCACCGATAAACTGACCATCTTTTTTTACTGCTTCGGATAATGTGACAACGTATTCATTGGTACTAGCGGAAACAAATGGAGAAGCCAAGAATCGACCATTAGCCTCTTTTGCACCCTTATACCAACTGCGCACTCTTGGGTCATAATTAGGTGGGTTTAAGTTAGGGTCATTACGGTACATTTCCCCCTTTTCGTTACCATAGTAAGTAATCGAGAAGCCTAAGCCCTCTCTGACTTGATCTAACAATATATAGGGTTGAATGTCGGGGTATTCTGAAATTGTCTTGGCAAGCTTGCTTACCGCATTTTGTCTATCTTTCAGCCAGTTCCCAACGTTATCACTAAATACTTCGGATACTAGATCAACTTCCTCTTCCAGTGCTGACTCAATATTCTTTTGTAATGTAGTAACACTCTGAATAACTAAAGCAACAAAAAATACAAAGAAACAAATAACAGTAATGATAAGAATTTTTTTACGTAATGAGAAATTTTTCATAATACCAACCCATCGATTAAATCAAGGATCAAAACAACATGCTTGCACATGTGCCAATTACATTTATTTTAATTTTTAAGAGAAATGAAAATTACCTTATATAAAACATCAACTAGTACTATCGCCCAATAGGCACCAAAATTCATCATAGGTTAAGAAATAAACCGAAGTCAAAACAACTTAGTTAATTATTGTGAAATAATAGCCAAGCTTTGTGTCCAAATGATTACGACCAACCTATAAATTCAAGCCATAAAAAAACCACGATGCTTTCACATCGTGGTTTTTAGAAGCAAGCCTTTAATACCTATTATAGGTATTCGACTTTCTCGATTTCGTAAACAACTTCACCACTAGGAACTTGAATGGCAACTTCGTCACCTTCCTCTTTCCCAATAATGGCTTTCGCGATAGGTGAAGCGTAAGAAATTTTCTTCACTTTCACATCCGCTTCATCATCGCCGACAATCTTATAAGTAACCGTTTCTTCGGTATCTACATTAAACAGTGTTACTGTCGTGCCGAAAATTACTTTAGACGATACAGGCAAAGATTTAACGTCAATCACTTGTGAATCTGCAAGTTTACCTTCGATCTCTTTAATTCGACCTTCAGCAAATCCCTGTTCTTCACGAGCGGCGTGATACTCTGCGTTTTCTTTTAAGTCGCCATGCTCACGCGCGGTTGCGATATCCGCAATCACGCGAGGACGGACGACAGTTTTCAAGTGATTTAGCTCTTCTCGAAGACGAGCTTCACCTTCTACTGTCATTGGTACTTTTTTCATTATTTCCCCAAGTGCAAATCTTGCAGTCTTCTAACTTTCGTTTCACCTGTTAGGCTAATCGCCATACTCGTTGCTTCAGCACCAGCCAATGTCGTAGTGTAACAAACCTTGCGCTGTAAAGCTGTACGACGAATAACAGAAGAATCTGCAATCGCTTGCGTACCAGACGTAGTGTTGATGATGTAATCAATTTCGCCATTTTTCATCATATCAACGATATGAGGACGACCTTCATTCACCTTATTCACTTTGCGAACTTCAACGCCGCGCTCAGTTAGGTATTTAGCTGTGCCTTCGGTACCGACAAGGTCAAATCCTAGTTCAGCCAAGCGACGAGCAACGTCTACTGCACCTTCTTTGTCCATATCGCGAACACTGATAAAAGCACGACCTGATGTAGGCAATTCAGTACCGCCACCAAGAACCGCTTTACCGAAAGCTTCAGCGAAGGTATCACCCACGCCCATCACTTCGCCCGTAGACTTCATTTCAGGCCCAAGAATCGGATCGACACCTTGGAACTTGTTGAATGGGAAAACGGCTTCTTTCACGCTGTAGTAAGAAGGAATGATTTCTTTGGTGAAACCAAGCTCTTCCAGTGTTTTACCTGACATAACCAATGCAGCAACTTGCGCCAAAGAACGACCGATACACTTAGAAACGAAAGGCACAGTACGTGATGCACGAGGGTTAACCTCAATTACGTAGATTTCGCCATCCTGAATCGCAAGCTGAGTGTTCATCAAACCGACAACGCCAAGTTCTAGCGCCATGTTTTTGATCATCTCACGAATGTCGTCTTGCACTTCTTTAGACAAAGAATATGGTGGCAAAGAACACGCAGAGTCACCTGAGTGAACGCCAGCTTGTTCGATATGTTGCATGATGCCGCCGATAACCACTTGATGGCCATCACAGATACAATCGATATCAATCTCAATCGCCGCATTCAAGAAGTGGTCTAGCAGAACAGGGCTGTCGTTAGACACTTTCACAGCGCTGGTCATGTAACGCATCAATTCTTTTTCGTTATAAACGATTTCCATCGCACGGCCACCCAATACATAGGATGGACGCACCACAAGTGGATAGCCGATAACTGCGGCTTTCGCTGCAGCTTGATCAACACTACGCACTGTCGCGTTATGAGGCTGTTTGTAACCTAAACGTTGGATCATGCTTTGGAAACGTTCACGATCTTCTGCACGGTCAATAGACTCAGGTGTTGTACCAATGATTGGCACACCTTCGTTTTGCAAAGCACGAGCAATTTTCAGTGGTGTTTGACCACCGAATTGAACGATTACGCCTTTTGGTTTTTCTTTACGAACGATTTCTAACACGTCTTCAAGCGTTACTGGCTCGAAGTACAAACGGTCAGATGTGTCGTAATCAGTAGATACAGTTTCAGGGTTACAGTTCACCATAATGGTTTCGTAACCGTCTTCACGTAGACCTAACGCTGCGTGTACACAGCAGTAGTCAAACTCGATACCTTGACCGATGCGGTTCGGGCCACCACCAAGGATGATGATTTTTTCACGATCCGTTGGCGCAGCTTCACACTCGTCTTCGTACGTTGAGTACATATACGCTGTATTAGTGGCAAATTCTGCTGCACAGGTATCAACACGCTTGTAAACTGGATGAACGTTCATTAAGTAACGACGCTCACGCATAGACTTTTCAGTCACACTTAACAAGCTAGCAAGACGCGCATCAGAAAAGCCTTTACGCTTCAAACGACGAATTACGTCGTAAGTCATGTCTATCAGACCTTTGTCTGCCAACGCTGCTTCTTCTTTGATCAAGTCTTCGATTTGCACCAAGAACCAATGATCAACACCTGTTGCTTCGTAAACTTCGTCGACTGTCATACCAGAACGGAAGGCATCACCGATGTACCAAATACGGTCAGAACCAGGAGATTGAAGCTCGTAAGCCAATTTCTCTTTGCTGTTTTCTTCAGCAAAATCCAACTGAGGATTGAAGCCATCAGAACCAACTTCTAAGCCGCGCAATGCTTTTTGCAAAGACTCTTGGAAAGTACGGCCAATCGCCATAACTTCACCAACAGACTTCATTTGCGTGGTTAGACGATCATTCGCTGTTGGGAATTTTTCGAACGTGAAACGAGGAATCTTAGTCACAACGTAGTCGATTGCTGGCTCGAAGCTCGCTGGAGTTTGGCCACCAGTGATGTCGTTTTGCAACTCATCAAGGGTGTAACCAATCGCCAATTTTGCTGCGATTTTTGCAATTGGGAAACCTGTCGCTTTCGATGCCAAAGCAGACGAACGAGATACACGAGGGTTCATCTCGATAACCACAAGACGACCTGTTAGAGGATCCATACCGAACTGTACGTTGGAACCACCCGTTTCTACGCCGATCTCACGCAATACCGCCAAAGAAGCGTTACGCATGATTTGATATTCTTTATCCGTCAAGGTTTGTGCTGGCGCTACTGTAATGGAGTCACCTGTGTGAACCCCCATAGCGTCGAAGTTTTCAATCGCACAAACGATGATGCAGTTGTCTTTTTTATCGCGGACAACTTCCATTTCGTACTCTTTCCAACCGATCAAAGATTCATCGATTAGCAATTCGTTGGTTGGAGACAAATCCAAACCACGAGTACAGATTTCTTCGAACTCTTCCATGTTGTACGCGATACCACCACCGGTACCACCCATGGTGAAAGAAGGACGAATGATACAAGGGAAGCCTACTTCAGCTTGAACTTTAAGCGCTTCTTCCATGTTATGGGCAATACCCGCACGTGGACACTCAAGACCAATCGCACGCATCGCTTTATCAAAACGGCTACGATCTTCTGCTTTGTCGATAGCGTCAGCTGTCGCACCGATCATCTCAACATTGTATTTTGCTAGAACACCGTGACGCTCAAGATCCAACGCACAGTTCAATGCAGTTTGACCACCCATCGTCGGTAGAACCGCATCGGGGCGCTCTTTTTCAATGATTTTTTCTACTGTTTTCCATTCAACTGGCTCAATGTAAGTCGCATCCGCCATCGATGGGTCTGTCATGATGGTCGCTGGGTTTGAGTTCACCAGAATAACGCGAATACCTTCTTCACGAAGCGCTTTACACGCTTGCGCACCAGAATAGTCAAACTCACAAGCCTGACCGATAACAATAGGGCCTGCACCTAAAATTAAGACGCTTTTTATGTCAGTACGTTTTGGCATAATATTTCGCTCCGCTCCTACTTTTAGGCTTTAGTGGCTTTGATGTTTTCAATGAACTGATCGAACAAGGGTGCAACATCGTGTGGCCCCGGGCTCGCTTCAGGGTGACCTTGGAAGCTGAATGCACTCTTATCTGTACGCGCGATGCCTTGCAAAGAGCCATCGAACAAAGATTTGTGAGTCATCACAAGGTTAGCTGGCAAAGTGTCTTCGTCTACTGCAAAGCCGTGGTTTTGGCTGGTGATCATCACAGTGCCCTTTTCAATAGCTTGTACCGGATGGTTTGCACCGTGGTGACCAAACTTCATTTTCTTGGTTTTCGCGCCAGAAGCCAAAGCCAAAAGCTGATGTCCAAGACAAATACCAAAGACAGGAATCTCTGTTTCTAGGATTTCTTTAATAGCTTGAATCGCGTAGTCACATGGCTCTGGGTCACCAGGTCCATTGGATAGGAATACGCCATCTGGATTCATCGCCAAAACGTCACTTGCTGGAGTTTTTGCTGGTACAACTGTTAAACGGCAACCGCGCTCAACCAATATGCGAAGAATGTTGCGTTTCACACCGAAGTCATAAGCAACCACGTGGAAATCGAAAGATTCTGGCGTAGTGTGACCTTTCACAAGATCCCAAGTAGACTCAGTCCACTCGTATGCCTTCTCTACCGTTACTTCTTTCGCTAGATCCATGCCTTTCAAGCCTGGGAAAGCTTTGGCAGCAGCAACCGCAGCCGCTTCATCTAGGTTTTCACCTGCCATGATGCAACCTGCTAGCGCGCCTTTTTCTCGTAGAATACGTGTCAATTTACGAGTATCAATGTCGGCAATACCAACCACGCCTTTGCGCTTCAAGTAAGAATCTAGAGATTCTTGTGAGCGCCAGCTGCTAGCAACCAAAGGAAGATCACGAATAATCAAACCTTCACACCAAATTTTGTCGGATTCTTCGTCTTCAGAGTTAACGCCAGTATTCCCGATGTGGGGATAGGTCAAGGTGACCATTTGTCGAGCATAGGAAGGATCAGTAAGAATTTCTTGATAACCGGTCATCGAGGTGTTAAATACTACCTCGGCCGTTGAGGAGCCATCTGCTCCGATCGACACCCCTTTAAAAATAGTGCCGTCTTCCAGAGCCAGAATCGCTGATGTTGCCAAAGGAACCTCCCATTTAGAGACTATCAGGTTGCAAAAAAGCGAGATAAACCGGCGGCTCATCTCGCTTTTAAGAAATTGCGTTTTTGCCGTTCTTCCAATGATGGATAACCAATGGATCTCGCGTTCAAAAAATCTGCCTAATTCTACTCTTATACGGCTTTTGCGTCCACCGAATTGCCGAGAAAACAGGCAAAAACACGGAATTTGAACGCATTTTTTCTTGACTTCTTAGTCAAGAATAAGAATAGAGCAAAATAACCTCTTAGCACAACAATCCATCAGCTACATTTTTGGCAGCGTCGTAACCATTTAAGTTACCTAATACAGTCAATGAAAAAACCATCGCTGCGGCAGGCCCTTTGCCTGTCAAAATGTTACCGTCCATTACTACAGGTTCATTGGCAATGTACTCTGCACCAATCAATCCATCTTCAAAGCCTGGGTAACAAGTCGCTTGTTTATCTACCACAAAACCATGAGTACCAAACACCACAGCGGGTGACGCACAGATAGCCGCTAATAAAGCATCTTGGATGTCATGTTTTTCCAATATATCGATTAGCAACTCGCAGTCACGCAAATGCTCAGCACCTGGCATACCGCCAGCTAACACCACAGCGTCAAAGATTTGCTCGCCAACCTCGGTCAATAAAACATCAGCTTCTAGCTTAGTGCCGTGTGCCATAACAATCTGTTTTGACTCATGAATACTCGCCACAGTGACTTCTACACCACCACGTCGCAACACATCGATAATCGTAATGGCTTCAATATCTTCATTGCCATTAGCAATCGGAACCAATACCTTGCTCATACCTTACCTCTTTCAGATACATTAAATTCATAAAAGCTTTCATGCGACTACTGCGTTTAAAAACTTTTCTATTTTTAGCGTAAACAAACATGCCGCTTCGTGGCCTTGTTCTGTTTGTCCTTTTTTGTCTATTTGATAGTAATTTTTTCGGCGACCAACCTGTTCGAATCCTAACGATTCGTACAGGGAAATGGCTCCTAGATTCGACTCGCGCACTTCCAATAACAGCTCACTTATATCTTGCTGCGCGACCGCTTCTGACCAAACTATCATCAACTGTCTGGCTAGCCCCTGTCTACGGACAGAGGAATCAATCACAATTAATTCTAATTCGGATTGATCAAGCACCACCGAAGCAGTTAACCAACCAACGATCGATTTTTGCGTCGCATCACCTAATTCAACAACCCAATTTTTGCGAGTCTGTAACGCTTCCGCAACCAAATTTTCACCCCAAGGATGAGGGTTAGACAAGGCATCAAGTTGGATAATAGGCAATAAATCTGACTCAATAGCCAGACGAATAGAAACAGAAGGAATCATAAAATTGAACGCTTCATTAAAGGCAAAAAGATTAACGGAAAAAGCTGGATTGCATCACTTGCCACGCGTCCTTGCGCAGTTCAGGAATACGATACAATTCAGACAAACTTACGATGTGCGCAGTAGGATATTGTTTTAAAAAGCTTTCAGGCGGTAAATCTTCCACCAACTGAGTAATTTGCGCACCAGCCAGCACTAACCATGGTGTTTCAGGGAAGTCTTTTACCAAACGGCCCACATAGCTTTCTAAAGCGCCAAACAACCAATCGGTACGATTCAAAAAATACGGATTTCGTAATTGCCCCGGCCAAGTAAACGCACTGCCCTGCCATTCATCAATAGGCTGTTTTAAAAGCGCTTGCCCCATTTTTAACGCCAAACGCTCAATGTCTTCTGCTTGGGTAAATACTTGAGGTACATCACTTAGAATCAAAAGCTTATTAGACAAGGCGTAAGCATGAATATTCAATCGCGTAATTTGGGTGTTCAGCGTTGGATCTGGCTCAACCACAATATCGACAGCCAATTCTTCAATTGGCTGCAAATCTTCGACAATAATTTCCGGTCCCGCATTTAACTGCTCACGAAGGTTATGAACCAATGGCTCTTTTTCTTCTGGCGATAATTTAGGCATTGGAGCGGGAACAGGCTCAGCAGATCTAAACCCGGCTGAAGGCTGATCGCGATAAGAGTCTGCAAAGGAAGAGTTGGACGGCGCGTCCATATCAATAGGCCAAGGCTGTACTGGCATGAAAACCGTACCCGAAACACTGTCCGTGACAGACTCATTTTTCTCAATAGACAACCAGGACACCACGCCCATTTGCGCTAAGCAATGGGTTTGAAAAGCCTGTTGAGGTGGTAATTCGCGGGACATAGTAACCTTAATCGCAGCCTAAAAAATGCACATTCATCGATTTAAATACTGGTAAGCAAATATACTCGCTTACGCCACCAGATGCCACTTGATGGCCTAAAGCTTGCTAGAGATCTTTGCACTATGGCTGTGTATAATCACAACCAATTTAAAGCAACCCTATAAAAGGTATGAAAACATGGTGTCTCTGTTATCTCGTTTGATGGTTATCGCTGCCGTTTCGATCAGCAGCTTCAGCTTCGCCGACAGCTTGCCTGACCTTAAAGGCCGTACTATTTTAGCCGTCACCGAAAATGCCTACACACCACTTAACTTTGTCGATCCAGCAACGGGCGAAGGCATTGGTTGGGAATATGACGCCATGAACGAAATTGGCAAGCGTCTAAACGCTAACATTGAATGGCACCTAAGTAGCTGGGACACCATGATCCAAGCCGTCAAACAGGGCCAATACGATGTCGGTATGGACGGCATCACAATTAATGAAGAACGCGCCGCGCAAATTGACTTCACCATTCCTTACATGACCTCTCAACAGTTCATGTTGGTTCGTGCCGATGAAAAACGCTTTAATGATGCCAAATCCTTTGCCGCTAACCCCGACTTACAATTTGGTGCACAAGCAGGCACAACCAACTTTTATGTGGCCGTTTACGATGTGCTTGATGGCGATGAAAACAACCCTCGTATCACCTTACTAGACACCTTTGGAGCATCAGTTCAAGCGCTGAAATCTAGCGATGTCGACAGCGTACTAATGGACGCCGCGTCTGCCCGTGGTTACATCGGCGCCAATCCTGGTGCATTCAAAATTGTTGGCGGCCCGTTGGGTTCTGAAGATTTTGGCTTCATTTTGGCTCCGGGTTCAGACCTTGTTAAACCGATCAATGCGGCAATCGAAAGCATGAAAAAAGACGGCACATTAGAAGCCCTGAACAAAAAATGGTTCTTCGACTATAACCGCTAAAAAAACCCGTCAATAGAAACAACAAACTCACAGCAACGGATCTTATACTTTTATAGCGATCCGTTTTTTATTGTTAACCACCACGGAACGGTCTTGCTATGAATGTATTATGCCCTTTAAAAAATCCCTAGAACGCACGCCTTGGTGGCTCGTCACCATCATTATTATTGCTCTGGTTCTGCTATGGAACATGGTTTCCGACCAAAGCTACCAACGCATAGCCGGCGCACTAAGCGAAGGATTACTGACGACAATCGGCGTAACATTTACCGCCTTTATACTGGCAAGTTTTCTTGGATTATTAATTGCACTAGCAGGATTTTCTCGTCATCGCATTCTTCGTGAATTTGCACGCTTTTATGTAGAAATATTTCGCGGCGTGCCCGTTCTCGTACTACTGTTCTACATCGCCTTTGTCGGCGCACCGGAAATGGTAAAACTCTACAACTGGGCATTACAAATGCCGATAGAAGCGGGCTGGATAGAAGAAGCTCGCACACGAGACTTTACTCTTCTATGGCGCGCCATTATTGCCCTTGCGATTAGTTACAGCGCCTTCATTGCAGAAGTCTTCCGCGCAGGCATTCAAGAAGTGGGCAAAGGACAAATAGAAGCCGCAAAAGCATTAGGCTTATCAAACTGGCATAGATTCCGCCTTATCACCCTGCCCCAAGCCATGCGCAAAATCTTACCACCCCTTGGCAACGACCTTGTCGCCATGATCAAAGACTCCGCACTCGTTTCAGTACTCGGCGTACAAGACATCACCCAACTCGGCAAAGTATTCAGCTCCTCCACCTTCCAATTCTTCGAAACCTACAACGTCGTCGCCTTCATGTACCTCGTACTCACACTCAGCTTATCGCTAATGATACGCGCCTTTGAAACGCACCTAAGACGCAACGATCATCATTGACTAGAGACTAGCTCCTCCCCCTGCTAAGGGGAAAGGTTTACTCTCTTCTTTGGGTTCCATTCAAACACTTTGTATTCCCGACCTTTATTCCGCCCTGCTGGGCGTGTAACTTTTTGCTAGCGCC
>TARA_R110002033_G_scaffold58464_4_pt1 | contig 41529 bp, 29 predicted proteins | sample TARA_R110002033 | Tara Oceans TARA_R110002033 (sample SAMEA4397051) | marine metagenome | biome: Polar Biome; feature: [SRF] surface water layer (ENVO:00010504); material: water (ENVO:00002006), including particulate matter (ENVO:01000060) such as... | depth 5 m
ATAGCTGGTAAATCCTTCTGCAAACCATAATTCACCACTCATGTTAGCTTCTTCAAAATCAAAAGGCTCTAAGGTTTTAGGGCGTATACGCTCCACATTCCAACAATGAAAGAACTCATGCGAAACAGTTCCAATATTACCATCCATACCACCATCAGCTAAACCTCTAGTACTTGTAAGAATTGTCGAATTCCGATGTTCCATTCCGTCTCCAGAAGCATTTGGAAGGTAACATGACAAAAAAGTATAAGTGTCATAATCATAATTAGGTAGTTCACCAAATACTTTCTGCTCTTCTAAAACTACCTTTTTTACTTTTTCAAAATACGTAGTTACTTCTTCTTCCGTTCCATTGTGGTGTAAAACAAATTTTATAGTTTTCTTTTTGCCATCAGTCTCAATTACTTCAAATTCACGGAAACTATAATTGCTGATTTCGGTAGGACTATCCATGAAGTATTGAAGATTTGGAGCGCTATACCTTGTTCCTGAAACTAGAGGTAATTGTGTAGCAATTTTCCAATTTAAATCCGTACGAGTATTAAAATTAACCGCTATATTTCTATCTGAAAATTCTGCGACATACATAAAAGTTGCGGGAATATTAAGATGAGCATGTGTTTCATCAATTTGAGAATACGTACCATCCCCACGGTTGGCAAATAAAGTATAAGAAATTATTACGGTACCATCATGTCCAGAAATATCCCATTGGTAAGGGTTTGGTCTTGTTAATTTTAGCCTATTACCGTTACTGTCAAATGCCTTAAAAGCATAAACGTTTTTAGCAAATTCATGTAATGCATACCTGCCAGGTGAAGTTCTACTCATACGAACAGATAAAACCTTAGAGGTTACCTCAGGAAAAGTAGCGGTAATTTCTGCCTCATGATGCACTGCATTTTCAAAGGAAATGCTGTAGCTGTTGGTTTGAGCTTTAGTGGTTAAGGAAAAAAGAAAAAGACTAGTAATAAAAAGATAGAATTTCATAATCAATAATTAGACGTTACTAATATACTATTATTACCAAATTAAAAAGGCAAAACCTATTAGGGTTTCGCCTTTTTTCAAATCAAATACGCCTGTTTTATTTCACGATTAGTTTTCTCAAGGTTGCTCCGAATGGCGTTTCGAGGAGTACTGCATAAACGCCAGCGGGCATATTAGAGATATCAAAAGGTATTGTATAAGATGATTTTCCTCTTTCTTTGGCTACAGCAATTTGACTATTATTGGCGAAGCTAAATATTTTGATACTGATGTTTCCGATTTCGTTCATTTGCACTGAGGCATTAAAAATTCCAGCGGTTGGATTCGGGTAGATCACAAACTCTTCTATTATTTTTTTACCGTTTTCGGTATCTTCTTCTTTTACTGTAGGATCATTAGCAACTACCAATACTTTTTTAGTTTGAATTGCGGTACATGGGCCTCTTTGTGTGATGATTCCTATTTCATATTCTCCCGGAGAATCAAAAACAATTTCCGCTTCATCGTTAGTATTGTTGATTATGGTTGCATTCTCAGGAATAATCCATTCCATACTTTCTGGTAAGGGGTAGCTGATATCTACAAGAATTAAAGATTCTCCAACATAGACTTGTGAAGAAGCTGCAACTTCTGCACTAATTTCCTCATCGCTTACCGTTATCGCAATATCTCCAGTAACCGAACATCCAGTATCGGTACTAATAGTAAGGGTGTAATTACCTTGTTCAACTAAAACTACAGCAGGTTCGGTGCTTGAGAACCCATTATTGGCAGCCCATAGATAGGTCGCAGTAGGATTTTCAACAGTTGCATCAAGTTCTAAAGTTTGATCTAAACAAAGCACCCTGTCTTCTCCCAAATTCACTATAATTGGCAAAGGATCTTCCACGGTATAGGTTCTAGAAATAGGCTGATCAAAACCAGAGATTACCACCGTGTATTCACCAGCATTCAAATTGGTAATGCTACTGGTAGTGTCCCCTGTATTCCAGCTATAGGTAAAAGTGCCATTGCCTTTATTTACGATAAGACTAATACTCCCATCATCCCCTCCAGCACAAATAGGTGCGGTAATGGTTTCTTCAATAATGTCAGGTTGACTTACCTCATACACTTCAGTCAGTGAGCAGCCATTGGTATCGGTAATGTTAATTTGATAGGTATCGGCAGCTAAATTGCTAATTGCTGTCTGATAGCTAATAAAGGTATTATCAGAAAGTCGTGTCCATACTAAGGTATAGTTAGGAGCACCACCAGAAATGTCTAAAGTTATACTCCCATCAGTAGCCTGATAGGCAGAAGCATCGGTAACAATTTCGAATGCAATAGCCAAAGGATTCAGTGGTGCTTTAATGGTTACTTCGAGTTGATCGAAACAACCATTGGCATCAATCACTTCAAAAAAGTAATCACCGGCAGATAAATCGCTTATATTTTGAGTAGTTTCATTACCATCCCAATAGAATTTATATGGAGCGGTACCTCCAGCGATAGCAACTACTATGCTTCCTGTTGCTTCCCCATTACAAAGCACATCCACTTTGTTGACTAGCGTTGCAGCCAATACATCGGGTTCGGTAATTACAATAGTTGTAGAAGTTTTAGCAACCCCGTTAGCATCAGTTACCACGACAATATAACTACCTGCAGGTAAGTTTGCTAAGATGTTGGCGTCTTCATTCAGTGTAGTAGTAGAGCCATTTATAATTTGAGACCACTCGTAAGAATAGTTTGGAACACCACCTTCAACGGAAGCAATAATCTCAGCAGTAGTATCACCGTTACAAGCTAGAAATAATGTTTGTTGTACATCGACCACTAATTCACCAGGTTCAGTAATATTAAAAACTTGAGAAGCGGTACAATTATTAGCATCAGTAACATTCAGCGTATAGATGCCTTCACCAAGGTTAGTAATGTCTTTAGTAGCTTCATTGAAGCCATTAGGGCCAGTCCATTGATAGGTAAAAGACCAAGAACCACCAGCGATAGAGGTGTAGATAGCACCATCGCTTTGCCCAGCTTCAGTTACATTGACTATTAAATCGGTAGTGATGTTTATTTCAGTAGCCTGATCTACGAAAAGGTTAGCAATAGTAAACTCACAACTGTTAGCATCTAGAACGGTAACATTATAAGTACCAGTTGTAAGATTGGGAAGTGATGGACTATTTTGTAATCCAAGACCAGTATTAAAATCATATTGATAGGGAGCAGTACCCCCTAAAGCTGTAATGTTAATTTGCCCATCAGTACCATTAAAGCAAGAGGCAGGGATTGGTGTTGCGGTAGCAGATAATGCATTTGTAGGCTCAGTTATTAACACTGAACTAGTCACAGCCGGATCACCTGTGGCATCTGTTAAGGTAAGAGTATACGTTCCAAAAGCTAAATCGGTTATAGTAGCAAGGTTAGGAGCAGTAAAAGTAGCATCACCATCTTTAGTCCAAGCATAGTTAAAAGGTTCTAGGCCAGTAACCACAGCGGTAATACTTCCAGTAGCACTACCTTTACAAGCTACAGGTGTAGGGTTTAAAGCAGTTATTCCTAAAGGACCGGGTTGGTCAATTAAGATGCCTGATAATGTTGTTGTACATTCTTTGTCATCTGTAACTTCCACGGAATAGGTGCCTGCATATAAACCAGAAACATCTTTAGTGTTGTTCGTATAAGAAGATCCGTCACTAATTAAAGTACCTGACCAGAGATAGGTGTATTCAGGCTCAGGGTTAATACCCGGAGTCCCTCCAATAATAGCAATAAAAATGGCTCCGTCAAGTCCGCCATTAGTACTTACATTAAGTCTACTATTAGGGACTTCAGCAACTTGTAAAATACTTGGTTCATCCACAAAAATAGAAGTGAACGGTTGCGATTCGCACCCATTTTGATTACGAACAGTTACTGTATAGGTTCCGGGGTTTAGATTGCTAATGGTATTCCCCGTTAAAGCAGACCAATTTGTTGGACTGTTCCCTAATGCATATTCATAGCTTGTTCCTCCAGAAAGGTCAAGAATAATAGAACCATCAGTACCCCCATTACAACTCGTTTTGTTTGGATCTGCATTATTTATAACTACTTGACTAGGATTGTTAAGAGGAATTGGAATCTCGTTATAATTATCTGCATCAAAAAAACCAGCATCGGAGAGTCTACCAGAAGCCACACGAAGCACATAGGATCCTCCAACATTTATATTGAATAGTGTTTGTGTTGGAGATGAATCTGCTTCAATAGCTGAGGCAGTTCCATTTACAATCCATTGGTATTTATAGCTACCAATTATACCATTGATTTGAGCACTAACTTCTCCATCAGCACTATTAAAGCAGGTGATTTGAGTAGGAGTATTCGCGATAGGTGTTGGAATAGGCTCTTTAGTTACAATAATATCGCCAGAGGTTTGTGGGCAACCTTCTGCATCAGTGACTGTAATGCGATAGGTGCTTATAGCGATGTTTAAAAAATCGATTGTTTTAAGTGGACTTACTTTAGTTTCTACAATTTGGTTGCTATTTACATTAGTGAGCACATAGGTATAATTGGGAGTACCATTTTGAATTTCTACTCGGATGCTACCGTTTGTACTTATATCTGTGGTAGGCGGCACAAAGGTAGGGTTGCCTAATATAGAGAGTTGTGGCGTGCTTTGGGCTAATACATATGGTATTTCTGTGCCATAACAATCGGTATTACCTACAATAACGGCTCTCACATAGATGGTTTGTTGATTGGCTGTTGGCGTAATTTCTAAAGGGTTGGTTGCTGCTTGCCAGTTAGTATTATTGTTTACACTGTATTGATAGGTATAGCCGCTGGGGGCATTACCGCCAGAAGCAGAAAGCGCTATTTCTGCGGGATTACCACAAGTAGCAGCAGTAAAAAGACCAGTGGTTACTACTTGGGTAGGGCTGTTAATGGTGAAAAAATCTGGAGCAAGTTCACCACTTTTTACAGTTACCGGAGTAGTTGAATAGTCTACTTCTTGATAAAGTACATAATATTCTCCTTCTTCTAATTTGCCATCTCCTGAAATGATGTCTCCCTCCATTGAAGACCCTGAGTACGTACCATTATTATTATCTACTAAGCTACCCAATCTTACCTCTGCAAATGATTGGGGTGGAATAGGGCTATCAGTTGTTCCTTGGAATGCTGCTTGTGGTGTAGCTGCATTTGATGTATTTTTATAAAAATAATACCGCATATCACTATCCGTGGCGATATCACTATCAAAAGTTAGTGTGGCACTACCATCATTTGCTCCAAAACAGGTTTCATCTGTTTTACTGGTGTTTTGGAGATTAGGCGAGCAGCCTATGATACTAAAAGAAATAATATTGGTAAAGTCATTTACTGCTCTTGCTCGAATAAAAAGATTTCCGGAATAATTAGAAGGTACAATATTGGTCAAATTTGCTTGAATGAAGTTACTCCCAGCACTCGTTAAATTTAAAGGAATATAGGTTCCATTTGATATAAATGAATAGTACCAATCATAATTGGCTCCAGTACAATCATTAGTTGCACTCAATGGAATTAATTGATCAATGCAAAATATATTAGTTATTGGCTGTTCTAATAAAGTTGTGGGAACAAATAATTGTATACTAAGATTGCCTACTGTATCAGAAATACAATTACCAGAAGTAGGTATAATTACTTCATTTGTTTGAACAAAACCAGAATTTGGACCTTCCAAAATCTGACAATCAAAACTGTGTACAACCCTATAAGGTCTGTTAGTAAATAACTGACTAAACTCTGTTCTAATCTGGTCAGTAGGAGAATTTAGTTGACCAATTATATTGCCATTTATATCATATACTGTAGTCCTATGGAAAAATTCTGAGTAATAAGCCCCACCTGAGCAGGATTCTGCTCCATTCCATGTGCTATTTAATCTATAAGATTGAGCATTGAAATAAATAGAAAATGTCAAAAAGAATAAAATACTAACTATCCTCATAACCTAATATTTTAAATTAATTACCTTAATCAAAGACGTTCGTCCACTAGTTAGTACCAGCTGTAATCCATACCAGTAATCACTGTTAATTTCTAAATTGGTATCATTATACCCTTTAGAAATACCATCAAAAGTTTTATATAATTTTAAATCGTTTTCTTTTATACCTCGATACAAGCGATATTCTAGAACATCAATGTTCTTTATTTTCCAAGAAAGATTGATAAAGCGCAATTCACGATCTACAGTTCCAGAAAACTTAATATCATCTTCGAGAATTATTTTGCCATTCCAAGTAATCGTTAATGCATCAGTAGGTGCACTTTCTAATCCTACTTTATCCTTGGCTACCATAGTGTAGGTGTATAGGCCTGCTGCAGTAATTGATTTGTCGATATAGATACTATCGGTTGCTATTTTCAATTCTGTAATTTGCTCCCATAAGGCATTGGTATCGGCATTAGCTTTTCTAAATAATACATGTGAAACCACATCTTCACTACTACTTGAAATCCAGCTAATTTGAACGCCTTCACTCGTGATTTTATAATCTTTAATCACTGGTGGTGAAGGTGGTGTTACATCTGGTTTGTCAACTATTAGTAGTTCAGAGAATAGGGAACGATTATAGCGTTGATCTTCAGCTTTCAATTTAAAATATAACTTTTGATTTAAATTTTTAATCGGAATAGTATCTACAAAAGCTTCTCCTTTAAAAGTTGTTTTAGTTACTTCGTTAAATTCTGCTTCAGGATTGTTAGAGGTAAATATGCGATAGCCACTTAAGTCTTCTTCTATGTTTTTATCCCAATTCAGTTGAATAATTCCCATAGTATCCATTACCGCGTTTAATCCTGTTGGAGGAGCTGGTGGTGTAGAATCTACAGGTTGCACTAATGCAGTATAGGATTCACTTTCAACACCATTTTTACCTAAGGCTACTATGGTAAAATAATTCACCCTTTTTAGTCCATTTATGGTGGTTTTTCGTTCTATAGCGGGGATATTTTTCTTGACCGTTTCAAACGGACCGCTATCCGTATTGGCCCTTCGAACTTCAAATCCCGTAATCAAATCATTGCCTTTTTCATCAAAATCCCAATATAATATTGCCGTGGTATCTGTGGGGATTTCTTTTTTTGAAAGACGTGGTGCAAAGCCTAAACTTTGCATTGCTTTTCCAGAAGTACTAGCTGAAGCAGGACCAGTTTCCCCAAAAGCAGTTTTTCCCTTAATGCGATAATAAAAAGTCTTATTGTTAGGTATGGAATCGGTATAGGACAGCGAGCTACTTTTACCATCCTTTGAATCTTGAGCGTTAAAAATTGGTACGCCGTTTAATTGCTCAAAATTTTGATTATTGTCAGAACGTTCAATAACATAATTGGTGTATAGGTGCTGAAGTAAATGAAAATTCCACCGCAAGGTAACACGACTATCTTCAAAAGAACCAATAAATCCTATTGGTTTAGGAAGCTCTTCATACATGTCAAGACTCGTGTAAATAGTTCCATTTTCTATTAAAATGGACTCTTCATGGGGAATGGCTACACTTATTGTGTAAAGGTAATTTTCTCCTTGTATGGCAGTGTTATCTTCAAATGCCCAACCGGCCAATTTTGCGGCTTCATAATTTTGTTCCGCGGCTAATAGCGCAAAAGTAAAACGTTGTTCTAATTCATCATTTATGGCATAGATAGCGCCTAAATTATCATTAGGCACGGTAGTTTCAAAACTATCGCCATATAGCGCTTGAGCTAGTACGGCAGCATTTTGATCTGTTGTTGCTAAAGACTCCCATTCCGCTAATGGTTTTGGTTTTAAAGGTGTTGTGAACAATTGTTTTTTCTCAATAGGAATTACCGCTTCACCATTTTTAGAAATTGTACTTCGCTCTATAAGAAAGCCATAAGCATTCGCTTTTTTCCAAGCTATAGGGGCATCTACAGCCCAGCGCAAGAGCACTTTATTTTCTAAAGTTCTTGATATTACTTGCACTGCAGGAGTTTTTGCTACTTCCTGTGCTTTTAAAATAGCGGTTAGTAATACGAATACAATTAAAATGTGCTTCTTCACTTTATGATGTTTTATATTTTTTGACTTCGACTACGCTTAGTCACATTTTTTTATTTAGAGAGCATTTGAACTTGATACTTGCCCTTTATTATTAATCATTTCGGTACTTTATTTCATAGCCTTTCTGATATAGGTTCCCAGGTGTTCTATAAATTAGTTGGGCTTTAAAATTACCTAGTGATAATGGCGGGAATGAACTCTGAATTAGATATTTATAACTGTCATACTTGGCCTGGTCTCCACCAGAATTAGTATATCGGTTTACAATTTTATTACGTAAGTAAACCATATCTAATTTGTATTGATAAGGCAGGTTATAGACAAACGGAATTCTATTTTTTACCCAGGCAGAACTAGCATTGTTATCAATATTATCTAAATACTCATTTCCAATATAAAATGATCGAATAGGGGGAAGCCCTAAAATTTCTTCTTCACGATCTACTCTGATGTTACCATCTAAAGGATACTTCTCATATAACAGCCCATAAATTTGTTGCTTGTAATAGTTGTCGTCTAAAATAGCTTGCGCATAAATCAATGGTTCTTCTCCAGTATATTTATTTCCAAGAATCTCCATCTTACTTAAATATTCATAATCGGCCACTTTTATAGAAAGCGAATGCACATCGGCGTAAATAAAATTGGTTAAATTATTGGTTACATCTAAATCACGCACTTTATCCTTAAATGTGTTATGCTTACTCGTTTTAAAGCTATACATCAAAATAGATTTTGGTGAACCATTAGAAATAGTAACATTTGCCGCTTTTTTATTTGAAATTACCGCGCTACCCGTTGTATTTACCGTTTCTTTATTTTGGCTATTGCTATCCACATTATACCAGTTGGTGTCTCCCGTATTTTCATCATCAGAAAAGGCATCAGTTTCAACAACCACAATTGCTGTTTGGATGTCTGCGCCAGGAGGAAAAGCCATCAGATTTAATTCGTATGGATTGTTTAAATTCATATCAGGAATATCATAAAAAACAGTCGCCTTTCCTTTGTCATAGGATAGGTTGGTTCGAATCCCTTGCCCAGTATTTTTTGCAACAAACTCTGCCCTCATTTCATAACCACTCTCAAAAAGATAGTTTTGAGGGGTCTCCATTTTTACATAACCTTTGTTATACTCTTCTGGGTAAAAACTCTCCTGATCTAAGACAGGATATAGGTAAGCAATGTTTTCTAATGGAATATGATCTGGTGCTTTATCTGTTTTAAACATGGCTTCTAATTTTTCTACTGCAGGTTTTCCATTCTGGATTACGGTTTGGTATGAACCTCCTATTTTTTCATCAAAGCTTACTTCAACAACAACCTTCACTTCTTTTTCTGAAGGCAAAGTCTCTGCGGGTTTGAAAGTAACGGCATCATTGGCATCATTCCAATCTAATTCACCCTCCAACTGTTTTCCTTCGGAAGTAACCGTAAAACTTTTTAAACGGAGTTTGAATGTTTTGTTTCCATCATCTAAGTTCACTGTAAAATCTTCATTAGCCGCATAATTGAAAATTGCTTGTGGTGCAGCAAATACCGACACATCATCACTATTATCACGTGGCGTAATATCAGATATCATAGGAACACCAACAGCATTGTTTATATTTTCTAGTTCACACTCTTCTCCCATTTGCACTTTTAAACGCATATTACCTTTCACTAATCCACCTAAAATTTTATAGTACATACCTACATATCCTTGAATGTAAACAGGATTTGGAAATTGACCACGTAGCATTGCTGCAACACCAGCTTCGGCAATCACGAATTTCCCTTTAATAAAGGCTAAGTCCACTTTCACACCAAACTCCCCATAGATATAAGCATATACTTGCCCCATGGAATACCAACCATTATTCCCAATAGGTCCCTGTCTGCCCACACATTTAGCGTTAGGGTAATAGGCGTGCATCACATCAAAACCAGCACCAACTTCTACAAAGGCATAGAATAATTTCCAGTCGAAATTATAGCCATAACCAAAGTTTAATCCGAAGGCGAAACCTTTTCCAGCGGCTAACTGATTTTCTTGCCTATTTCCATTTAGTATATCATCACCTAGAATTTTCACTACTGTCGGGTGGGGATCTAATTGAGCAGGCAATACAGTTCCAGTCATAAAATATCCACCAACTCTTATTTGAGCACCTGCATTAAAAATCAGCTCTATTCTTCGTTGTGGAGTCCCTAAATAAAGATACCAATCATCAGGCCCAGTGTGAATTTTCGCGTAGCCTGCAAGGTTATCTGCACCACCACCTTTTATACCCTCTAGATCAATATATAATTCAAACTCACCATCGAATGTACCATTGACAAAATCTTTTTCTATTCCAATGTAAACGCCTATTCCTCCAGTAGAAGCTACATCACGTACAGGGATTGCTTCTTGAGATAAGCCTAAGAAATTACCGTATTTCGATAATTTGTCGGCTGTTTCTTTATTGTTTTCAATAAAATCATTGACCTTACTGAATACTTTCCCTACTTCCACATTTTCATTTTCAGTTTTAAAGCCTTTCTCATCGCCCATAAAAGCTCCTTCACCCATAAAACCAATACGGTTTAATCCGCCATGCGTGTTGAACTCCATTTCTAAATATGCTTTTCCTGCAAAAGTACCTTCGTTTTCAGTTGTAATTTTAACTCCTGCACGAATACCAAGGCCATAGTCAATATTGGGTCTATAAACCGCCGATGAAGGAGAAAAACCATCGCCATTGCCTCGTATTTTTTTCATTTTATAAGAGATGCCGCCTACAAAAGATTTTATAGGGAGTTTTGTTGCACCAGTGCCTGTAGTTTTATCGGTCCAAATATCAACATTCCAATATCGAAAATCTTTTTTCCCAAATATTGCTTTTCCTGTAGCTGAAAAATCTAGATCTTTTATGGTTGCTGTTAGACTACCTCTAAAGCCATCGCCATACCAACTATGGTCTTCCATAATTTCTAAACTGCCTTTAAGAGCCACTCCACTCTTTTTGTAATCGATGGCAATACCATCTACTTTTACTCGGCTGAATTTCCATTCTTGAATTATGGCACCATCTGCTAACTTTCCTAGGATATTCATGCTCGTGGTAGCATGTGATCCTTCGCCATCTAGATTGATGGATAAATCAAATGATAGACCAACTTCGTTATTGGGGGTAACCAATGCTAAATCTGATACGGTTGCAGGGAAACCCATTAATTTCATTTCCCCTGTAAATCCAAATGATTTTGCACTAATTGGTTTTTTCCCAGGTTCGGTTTCTAGTTTTAATTCTTCGAATTTTATACCAGGGAAAGTGAACCCTTTACTATCTGCGGCAACTTCTTCTTGTTTTGTCTGTTCTTCGCCTTCTTTTTGGTTTATTTTACCAGCAATAGATAGTTCTCCTGTTAAATTAGCATACGGGTATACATTACCCTCTTTAACATCAATGCCTATTCTGGAATTCTTTGCTAGTAAAATTTCCCCTAGAAATACAGGAGCCTGGTAGTCACTTTTTCTACCTACTTCTAAGCCCCAGCCCGTGGAAGAAATATAACCATCATATTCCATAGGTTCTTTTAGTATAGGGACAGAAACATCACCAGCCATTGATCCACCAGCAACTGAGTTCATTGCTAAGGTGATACTTACATCTTCAACAGTAAAAGCCCATTTTCCAGCAGCACCTTCGCCAACATTCAATACATTTTCGCCATAGAACGTTCCCGAAACTCCTTGACTATCTATAATTAAATCTGTTGCACCAAATTCTACGCGACCATCATTGGTTTTTGCGTTTTCGATGCCTTTAGGGAGCATAATGCTGATTTCTTTGGCATAAAAACCACGCCATAATTTTCTGGTTGATGAAGTATATAAGGCGCTATACTCTTTTGGAAATTTAATACCTGAAGCATTTTTGGTATCACTTAAATCAAGAACAGCTCGTTTCACATTAAAGCCCCATCCTTTAAGTCCGACTACTTCAAATTTTGGAAGTGTAACCTCAAGTAATACATCATTCCACCCATTCGCTTGTACACTAAAAGAGGCGCCTACATAGCATTTATTGTTAACTAGATCTTCTTTATCTTTTAAATATTGATTGTCTCGACTATCTCCACAGGTATAATTACCTCCGCTCGTGATAGGTAGCAATACATTACGAGAAATACGTAAATCACCTTCCAAACCTATACTTTTTAAACCCGAACAATCAAATTCTATGTACGATTGGTCACCAAAAGCACCAGTTTCAAGGTTAATACCTCCTTTTAAGGTTAAAAGCCAATTATCTCCATGAATAGGAATGGCTTGATTGCCTAAAAGGACTAGTTTCATGTCTCCCAATATGGCACCATCATGGGATAGTTTGATGCCTTCGGCTCCAAAATATAGGTTGCGTTCCGATTCCCCGTTTGGGCCTTTTTCAGGAATGGTTAATTTTCCCCAGGCTTTAAATTCGGCATACTGTGGGGTGAATTTTACTTGAACAATAGCAAGTTCTACCGTGTTACCCGAAGTAGAATCTTTTTTACGCAAACCAACTGGGAGCTCTAATAATTCTTTACCAGTTAAAATATCTACAAAATTACCTAGCTTTTTAAGCTCTTCAAAAGCTTTAGTTGCTTGTGCTAATAAAGTATCTACTTTGGGATTGGATTCAAAATTGGCAGTAATAAATTCAGGTGTAAACTCTGGTTTGCTATTCGCTAAAGCGATATTGAAATTGTTGTTTTCTAGTATTTTTTGGTCTAGAGAAGGGAAGGCACGGAATGTCTTTATATTTTCAGGAAGAATGGACATCCCTCTTGATCGCCCTTGAAAGGGGGTATTGTTTGCGCTAACAATTGTCCCCTTGAGGGGACTGCCGATAGGCAGGGGTGTTTTAGCACGCAATATATTTAATTGCTGTAGATATTTTAACTGACTAGCATTTGCCTTCTTTGTTTTTACAGAATCACCTGGGTATGTTGCAGCTGCATAGGACATCCCCCTTGGTCCCCCTTCAAAGGTGAAATTGTTAGCGCAAAGACCTATCCCCTTGAGGGAATTATAGGGGTGTTCTCTGGAATGCTCATTTTTTGCAATCCCCACAATACTCCACAATAGTAAAATGATTAATAGGTGTATTTTATTCATAATTGTTGGTTATGATTGGTGTTTTATTAGCTGCTCTACTTTGCTTTCTAAAGTCAGTAAAACACTGAATAGTTCTTTTTTTACTGCTATATCTTCAAAACGTATAAATTCAACTCCTTTTGTTTCTAAAATGTTTTGCCGCCTACAATCGTAATCATATTTGTTATCGTGGCTACTGCCATCTATTTCTATGGCTAATTGTATTTCGTGGCAATAAAAATCTACTATAAATTCATTGATGGGTACTTGCCGATGAAACTCAACACCCAAAGCCTTGCCTTTTATTTTTTGCCATAATACTATTTCTGACAAGGTGCTGTTAGTACGCAACTCCCTAGCATAAGCTTTTAGCTTAGGGTTATAGGGTATTATTTTGTTGCGTTTCTCCATAATTAATTTTACATCCCCCGCCCTGCGGGCACTCCCCCTTGTAAGGTGGAATTTATTACGTTAACAATTGTCTTCACTAGAAATTGTCCCTTTGAGGGGACTGCCGATAGGCTGGGGTGTTTTGCATGCAGTTATTATTTGGCTATTTGCATTATTTTCATCTTTATTTTTCAATCATTTTTTAGTGTTACGAGCACGCATAGGATGCTCGCTTAAGAGGGGAATAGTTATTCTTTATAATATTTTTGCAATACAGCTTTATTTGTATTAATGACTTCGGCTAATTTCTTAATATTTAAAACTCCTTTCTTGTCCTTCACTTCTGGTTTGAGTTTGTTAATCACTTCGAATTCTGGATTGTCATTGTAGTTATAGAATTGAAATAGCATTTCAACACTCGTATCTTGTAAAATTTGTTCTAAAAGTTGTATTTCTGTTGTAGAATTAGAAAGTGCTGCCCAATTGCTCTCAGTTCTAATGGCTTTAAATATTTTATCATTAGACATACTAGAATTCGAGCGGGTTTGGTATTTAATAAAACAAATCCTTTCTGTATTGATATCGACTAATAATCTTGATTTCATTCTGACTTCAAAAGTTACGGAGTCTTTAGGATTATTTAGGAGTTCCTCTGAATAGACATCAGTTAGCAACCCTTCAGGAATTGTAGTGCTTAGTTTTTTGGTTATTAAAGAATCTTCCTTGCTGGCATTTATTTGGTAATCATATAAATTTACATAGGAGTATTCTTTGTCAAAAGTTATCATACCTTTTTCTCCAGTAAACTTTTCATAGTCTAACTGAGCAAACAGAGAATGGGATAAGCACAATAGAGTAATAATTAACTTAATTTTCATTTTTTTCATTTTAAGAGATTATTTACCAAGTTCTCGGGTCTTTGTATATTTCTATTTTTGTATCGTTTATTTCAGGGCTATACCAACTACCAAATTCTTCTTCAAGCAATGATAAGTCTATACCTGATTCAGTAGACACCCTTTCTGCAATGGCCTTTATGTTTGGGTCATCAGAATTTTGCAACACTATACCCTCAAGCACATCTGACTTCATTCTCATTACAATGATTGATAATGTTGATAAAGAAGGGTGCGAAGTTTTTTGCCATCTACCATCTACGTACTGCATAACAGCAGCTCCAGATAATACATCGGTGCCTTCAAAATGTGTGAAAAATTTTATTATACTCGTGGAGACTCCACCAACATCAAATGTCAATTTATGTGATAGTTCAAAATAATTTTTGTCTCTGTCCATACTAATTACTTTGTCAAAATGGCTTTGTTTCTTTTCGGTAGCTTTTTCTGCTCCGCCCAGCGTATTGTAATTGACCCATTCTTGATCTGTTGCCGAAATAATCGACTCTAAAAGTTGTTCAGGATACTTGTTAGTTACCTCAGCTTGACTTTTATAAATGGCCTTTGCATAAGTTTCTTCGGGATATTGATAAAAGGAAATCTCTGATTCCTCGGGGTAACTTAAAATTAAGTTGGCGTCTTCTTCTTGGGCAAAGCAAGAAATTGAGCTAATTAATATGATAACAAAGTTTAGTATTTTATGTTTCATTAGTTCTTTTTTTATTATAACGTATATGATAATTAATGCTCCAAATAGCTATTAGTAGCAGTAATAAATGAAGTATTGTTTTTAACCAATACCTTTCTGTTTTGAATGTATCTTTCTCTCCCAAAGCATAAAAATCTTTTACTTTAGGGTTATGCCAAATCCAAATTGAATCGTTTACTTTTGGCGTCAAATGGCTTTCAAAAACTTCACTCTTTTTGCCAGAATATATAAAGTGGTTATACGAATCAAAACCTTTTTCTATACTCACGTATTTAGTTTGATTATTAATAAAGTAACCAATACTCCATCCCTGTGAATTTTGATGACCACTACCAGAAAACTCAATAGGCACTATTTTTAATATTTTCACTTTTTTTAGATTATAATCATCTGAAAGTAAAACTATTTTTGAATATCGGTAAATCATAAAGAGATTTATAGGCCCCACAAAAACATTTACCATAAAAACAAAAACAATTAACTTTTTTAATATTTGCATATTATTTAGTTTCTAGGGTATAATAATATTTCGTCTGTAATACTAATACTTCCAGACCAATCCACTAAGGTGAAATTTAAAACAGAGCCTTTAGATTTTATCTTTATCCCTGAATATAAAATTACGGGAGGAATACTTACTCTACCGGAAAAATCTTCGGTTTTAAACTTATATGCTATTTTGCCTTGAATACATCCTTTAGCACCTCCATAAATATTAAATTCTATAAGATCTCTTGCAACTAATAGCTCTGCTCCTAATTTTATATCTAAACATCCGGCAGAACTTAATTCTAAAAAAGGGTCATTATCTTCAAAATCGGATTTCTCAACAAACTTATAGCGTTCAACTCCTCCTTTAGCTTTTAAACTTAACGATATTGAAGGTATGATACCTACATCTGCTATTCCTGCTCTTGACAAAAAAGCTAATTGTGGGATTGTAATTGGTTTTTTTGGTTTCCATTCCACCTTTAAACCACCACTAACATCTCCTTTTTCAATGTATTTATATAATCTAGACCCTTTATCTTCTAAATTGCGTTTTGATCCTGATATTTTTATTGGTTCTAATTCAAACTTAACACCTGCTGCACTAAAAAATTTATTAGAATATTTCAAAATGCCTTCTATATCCTCCATTTTTTGTGTTAAAACAGAGGAAACTGCTGGAGGGACAAAACTATATGCTGTTTCGTTACGGTCAAACCAAACTACATCAATTCCTTTTTCAATCAAATCGGGCTTGCCAGCTTTTACATTTACCGAATAGGGAGAATCTTGTTCGGTCAGATTCAAATGAATATCCTTTTTCCCGTATTTTTTGCCTAAATTGTATTGTGTGTTGGGCTCTTCATAATACCATTTAACATCTTGTGAAGAAATATCACCTTTGGATAAGTTAGGGCTAATGTGTATACTAAAATCCACCTTGCGATCTGCATTTACAAGTGGTGCAGAAGACTTCATTAAATATAGTTTTTGTCCTGATTTTGCTACCCTTTTTGTATTATCGTCACCTTCGGGTTTTGCATACATATTAACCAAATCAAAGTCTTCAAGTACTCTTTTAATATTAACTTTTATTTTTTTGTTATTATAATTAGCGACAACATCTAGGAGGTATACATTCTTCATGTCTATACCTAAATTATCATATTTCGGTTCATTAGTAACATATGTTGCGGTATTATCAGTTCCAGACCTTAGCACCTGCCAATTAAATGTTGCTCCTTCAGGATAGTTTTTTAATAAAAACGCATAATTAGAATTGTTTTTATTAAAGGGTACTTCAATTATATGGTTGTTTTTATAATCAATTCCATTATGATTAATAACAACTTCTTCATCTGTGCTACTTGTGGTTTGAGTACCCTGATCTGTTCCTTGCCCAGTTTCATTGTTGTCAATAGAAGTTTCGCCCCCGTCAGTATTAGAAGTATTTGAAGTAGAAGAGTTTTCTGGATTGGAATCATTATTAGTTGTTGTAGTCCCTTCTGTGGTTGTGTTATCCCCAGAATTGTCGGTTGTGTCAATTGATTCATCTGGTGGAGCATTTTCTTCATTTGAATCATCATCATTAAACACTTGATTAAAAAAATCATCTGCACTTTCAATCAAATCCCCAACAGCATTAACAACACCTCCTACCGTCTCAATAGCCTCATCAATATCTAATAGGTTGCCGAGCGTAGCATCGTACATGGTGATTACCGTACCTTCCGCCATTTGCTTCTCGGTATTTACCAAAATATTCGTGAATTTCACGCCTACGCGAATACTATTTAGGTAAGGGATCGTTACATACCCTTTTCCCGTAAACCTGCCATTGCTACCACTTACTTCTAATACATTGATGGGGAAATCGCCCGCCGTAAACTTATCTCCTTTTGCTAAGGTTTGTAATGGGTCAGTATTGCTGAGGCTAAAATCTGGTGTAATACCACATTCATAAACGCTCTCTTCGTTATCGGCAATAAAGGTGGTAAACTGTTTTGTAATACTCCATTCGCTTTTGGTAACGGTACATTTTTTCTGAATTTGGTATTCGTAAATGGTACCCGATTTTAAATCCCATAACGAAGTGGTATTAGAAGTGGTTTTATTGAAAAACCATTCATTCTCACTATTGGAACCTGATTTTTTACGATAACGAACTGTATATTCAGGAATGTCTGTAGAAAAATCATCCCAAAAAATATTGGCAATGGTACTGCCTTTTACTTCGTGATTAATGCTTAAAGGCAAATCGCAAGCACTCGCATAGCTAAAAGAGAAAATCTCACTGTAGCCTTGGTTTTTAAAGAGGCCTATTTCTTCTGTACCCTGTTTTGCTTTTGCCTGAATACGCCAAGCATAATTTTTACCCGATAATAATTGCGGATCACTAGGCCCAAAAACATAGGTTGTTGCTGCTGTTGTGGTTTGAAAAATAGGTGGGGAACTTAAAAAAGCTGCTTGAGGGTCTATCTGGCTATCCCATATTTCAACAAGGCTAAGTTCGTATTCTGCATTGGTAACATTAATGCTTCTCGGTGTCCATTGAAAAATAATGTTCTGAGGGTTGGTCTCCGCTATATTTGTTTTATTTCTTGGAGAAACCAGAAAAGGAGGTTCATTCTTAAAAATAACGGTGGTCACACAACTTTTGTTAGAAAGTCGGTTTCCTGTGGCAACATCAAAAACTTCAAAACAGAATTGGTAGGTGCCTTCTGGAATTGAATTTCCGTAAACATTTGGAGAGATACCTGTAATATTTTCAAACCTAAAATAAGGAGCTAGTTCTGCATTGGTAAGAATTAAAGGCACTCCACCTTCTAAAAATAATTGATTAGCTCCTGTAACAAAATCGTTGCTCTGAAAGGTTAATCCGCTTCCTTGGAAATAGGCTTTTAGACGAACCTCTCTACTTTGTATGTTTAAATCATTCAGAATTATTTGTACGCGTAACGGACTATTTACTGTACTAGCATCGGCATAGTTCGATAGGTATATTGGTGGCGGAGGGATTACTTGTGGAATTACTTGTACAGGAAATGTTCCCCCTTGTCCCCAAAGTGGAAATGCTAAAATAAGTAACCCTAAAAAGAATACTTTTTTTAAAATTTCAGCAAAATGTAGTTTCTTTTCCAAATTATTGTTTTTACATCTATTGTTGTCACTTCGAGTTAATTAGTTTGGAGCGATAACAGAAAACTAATTAGTATCGAGAAGCTTTTTATTTCCTAGGTCTGTCGATACACTTCTCCAAAGGGCGAAGTACTTGAACTGACATCGTATTTAAATATTTTTGACTAGCGCTTTTCATTTTATAAGTTTCAGCCACCAACTATCTCAGTTCCTCCTTTTGGAGTTATAGGAATTTAGTTCTTATTAATATATTTCAGTTCAAAACTTTCAGGGTTTACCACCTGTAATGATTTTTTATAATAGAAATCTATAATCTCATTTTCTAAATATGCTTCTAGTTGATCAATATCTTCAGTTGCATCAAATATTGTATAGGCGCCTAGAGTACTTTTTTCTTTAAATTCTTTTAAGAATCCGTTAGGTTCTTGGACAACAGCAATAGAAGTAAACTCGGCAAATTTCTCTTCCATCCATCGGTGGCCTACTAATTTCTCTAAGCGTGTTTTTTGCTCTTTAAGAAGGTTTTGGTATGCTGCTTTTATTTTTAAATCTTCAGCAGTATAATTGCTTTCCTTCTTTTTGTATAATGGGTGGTTGTTAACGTCTAACTTAGCAGCAACAAACAGACGTTCTAATGCAATATCGATCTTACGCATATCGATCTGAATTTTTCTTATGACTGTAAATAGCACTTTTTCGTACGTATCATTAAAGTCTCCATAGCCATACAACTCTTTTAAGAATAGCAAAGCATTTTCTTTATAAGCTACTTCTTTTTCTTGCTCTTTTGTAATGGTTAAGAGCAATCCAAGATCATCTTTTTTGAATTTAGGGATCTCTGAAAATTGAGAACTTTGAAACACATTGGTTAATTGTTCATTCAATTCTGGTATTGTTCCACTGTAAGACACATTACGGTATCTGAAACTCCAAATAGCTGTGGCTGTTTTTTCTAGTCGATGATCAATATTCCGTTCGCCTTTTCTCAAGTTCAATTTAAAATTATCAAAAGCATAACTGTACCCAAATGTAATGGTGAGATCTCGATTTGAATTTAGTGTAGCATTCCTAAAAAGCATTAAAAAATTCAGACTAAAATTGTGTTTTTCAAGCCATACATAATTACTACCCAATCTAAAATTATAAACACTATTTTGTTGCTCCCCATTACTATAAGAGGAATTGTATGAACTTGATAAGTTGGTGCGTAATTGTTTATCGAAAAATTGTTTTCCTACGGACAGTGTTGGTCCTAAGGTCAGGCTTTTATCTTCACCTGTAGTAGTATAGGAAGTATTTGCTGCTAGTGATAGAGTTAGATTTTTATCAGGATAGCCTAAGGTATACCCAGCAGTACCATTATAAAAAGAATTTGCTCCACCTTCTATGGTTTCTCCTTCTTGTTGGTTGGTTGAATTTTGATAAACTAAATTAAGGGTAGAGCTTTGTTGTTTTTGCTCTGTTTTTTTTAGGATATAGTTGATACCTAGATTTGCATTTTGTGAAATTTGGCGATAATTAAGTGTATCTACATTATCAAAAGCACCTACTTGGTTGATATAATCAAACTGATCACGAATATTGGTATACGATTGAAAGTTGGAGTACGAACCAGTTAAGGTTAGTTTTTCTGAAGCGGTTAAATTTGCATTAACAGCACTTACAATACGTTGTTGATCAGCCGTTTTTGCTTTATCTAAATTATCTTGTTGTAAACCAGCATTTACACTTAAGTTTAATTTATTATTAAAAATCGTCTGACTTACATTTACTGTAATGTTTTCCAAATCGTTGTTAAAATAATAAGCCCCTAAGGTTTTATAATCAGGATCAATACGCTCGTAACCAACACCTAAAACCCCATTTCCAGCGGGGTAGTTGAACGATGCATTTAAAGCATTGTAGTAATTGGTACTGATATTTTCTTTTAATAAGAAGGAGAGTAAGCCTCCGTTTGGTCTTTTTTCGGTTTGGCGGGTATCTTCTGTAACTCCAGAAATGGCATATTCTATATGAATATTGGCTTTATCAAGAAGCCGAAAATCCGATTCAAAAGAAACTACTACATTCTCTTTTGGGCTAAGATCTAACTCACTAGGAAAAGCATTTTCTATAGAATTTTCTTCATCAGAGGCTTTAAATAAAATTACACCAAGCTTAATAAATTCAAAATCGTAAGCAGATTTAATTCCGTAACCCATACGTTTATAGCTCGTAATGCCTCCTTGAGCGATAGAACCATATTCTGTTGCTCTTAAAAGACGCCCATACATAGCACTTACTTGTAATTTTCCTTCAGGATTTAAATCAAAACCACCACCGGTAAATTGATGTCCGCTAAGTGTGTAAGGTGAAAAGGTCATGCTGACATCACCTAAATGTGCTGTTGCCCATTTATAAGATGGGTGTAGACTCAGTCTATTAAAACTAAACGGACTAGGAAAATTAAATTCTTGGTTGGAATAAGTAAATGATAAGGGGATGTTATAAAGACCAGCGATATTAAAGTTTAGGTTTCCAGTAATGTAGTATGTTAGGTCTTGACGATTGGCAGTACCATCATAAAAAATTCCATTTGCTGAAATCCCTCCATTATAACGCAACCACTTTTCTTTGTCCAGTTGGTCAAAATTTATACTTTGAGAAAAGCAGTACGTACTAGACATAAAAAAAAGGAGTAGAAATTTCTTCAATAGAAATATGGTTAGATAGTTAAAAATAAGTTAAATTTAAAAGCAAAACGAATATTTTCGATGAAATGCATGAAATATTTTCTCTAAAATGGAATAAACAATGTATATTTTGTAGTAAATAAGTGTTGTTTTTTGTTGCAAATTGCAGACATTTCCACTAAAGGGCCTATGTGGCAAAATACTACCTTTGTACTATGGCAAGTTTTCCAAATAAACTCAATAAAAAACTAGAAGAAAGAGTATCGAATAATGCACTTCGATTACTGCGAATGCCTAATAATTTAGTCGATTTTTCATCTAACGACTATTTAGGATTTGCAAAAAATTCGAGCATATTTGGGAATACTTCAAGAATACTAGCTGATAAAAACAGTGAACAAAACGGAGCCACTGGTTCTCGTTTGATTTCTGGAAATCATGGTTTGTATCCTGAATTAGAAAAATTTATTTCTGAGTTTCACAGGGCTGAATCAGCCTTAGTTTTTAATTCTGGTTATGATGCTAATATTGGGTTTTTTAGTGCAGTTCCGCAACGTGGTGATGTTATTTTTTACGATGAATATATTCACGCAAGTATTCGCGACGGAATAGCGTTAAGTGCAGCCAAAGGGTATAAGTTCAAGCATAATGATCTCAACAATTTAAAAAAAGTAATGAATCGAGTTTCTGCTACCGCCATTGAATCTAGTGAAGTTCAGGTATATGTGGTAACCGAGTCTATTTTCTCAATGGATGGTGATACACCAGATTTGAAGCTGTTTGCAGAATACTGTGATAAATCACATTGTCATCTTATTGTTGATGAAGCACACGCCATAGGTGTTTTTGGAGAAAATGGTGAAGGTTTAATAACTGAATTGCAATTAGAACATCTAGTATTTGCACGAATAATAACGTTTGGAAAGGCTATGGGCTGTCATGGAGCTGCAATTTTAGGAAGTCAAAAGCTAAAAGATTACTTGATAAATTTTGCGCGTAGTTTTATTTATACTACAGGTTTGCCTCCGCATTCGCTGGCTACCATAAATGCCGCCTATCATCAATTAAGTTTAGATGATTCGCAACTACAGTTACAATTAAACATCTCCTACTTTAATGCACAATTAGAATCGTTGGATTTAACTTCTGTATTTATTCCTAGCCATTCTGCGATTCATTGCTGTTTAATTTCAGGAAACGAAAAAGTTAAAGGAGTAGCCTTACAACTACAGAATAAGGGTTTTGATGTAAGGGCAATTTTATCGCCTACGGTACCTATAGGTGAAGAGAGATTGCGATTTTGTATACACAGCTACAATACCAAAGAAGAAATACAAAAAGTATTATCTGCTTTGAAAATTTTAATTGCTAAGTGATGAGTAATAAATTAGTTACCATAGGAGCATTTGAATATGTGTCGGACTTACAAGTTTTAAAAACGAGATTAGAGGCTGAAGGAATTCAGGTTGTTTTGAAAGATGAGAATATTTTAAACTCAGATCCAATGATAAGCTATGCTATAGGTGGAGTTAAACTTCAGGTTTTTAATAACGATGTTGACCAAGCACGAGAAATTTATAATGAGATTAGAGCTTACGCAATAGACGAATATGGCAATTTAATGAAATGTATGAACTGTAAAGCCGAGAAAATGGAGCTTTATTATAACGAAAAGGGATTATTTTATAAACTTTTTCCATTTTTCGAAAAAAGAAAATACAAATGTCTAAATTGTAACATGATTACTAAACCTTAAGTTTCATGAAATAAGCTTCTAATAATAAAATACCTTCCGTAATTTAAATTAGCTAATTACATCTGACCTAAAAAACTAAAAAAACACTACAGATGAAACAAATTTTTGTAACAGGAATATCTACAGACGTTGGCAAAACTATCGCATCAGCTATTCTCGTTGAAGCGCTTGAAGCAGATTACTGGAAACCCATACAAGCTGGAGAATTAGATAATTCCGACAGCCATAAAATAGCAAGTTTAATTTCTAACTCAAAAACGGTTATTCATAAAAATAGCTATGCCTTAAAGGCAGCAATGAGTCCGCATGCGGCAGCTGAGAAAGAGGGAATTGTAATAGATAGGGAGCAAATAATAGAACCAGAAACTGATAATCATTTAGTTATAGAAGGTGCTGGGGGCTTATTAGTACCACTGAATGAAGAAGATACTGTTTTAGATATAATTATGCCTAGTTATAAAGTCATTGTTGTTTCTAGGCATTATTTAGGAAGCATTAATCATACGATGTTAACTGTTGGTTGGTTAAAACGTAAAGGATATGATGTTTCTATTATTTTTAGCGGAAATGAAAATCCATCATCAGAAGAAATTATTTTAAAAAAAACAGGTGTGCCTTCAATTGGGAGAATTAATGAAGAGCCAGTTTTTAATAAAACTACAATTAAAAAATATGCTGCTTTATTTAGACCTGCATTAGAATCAGTTTAATCTTTGGTAGATTATAGATTTTCCGATGCTCGTTAATACCTTGTAATTTTGATTTAAATACTCATTCACATATATATTTTCATCAATTAATTTTTTATCTAAAATTAATGAGCCTTTTCTTCTTACAATAATTTGAGGTTCTAAATCTTCAAGAATAAAAGTTATTTCTTCTAAAGCAGTTGTTCTTGGGTTATTAAAAAAAGGATATAATTCAGATTTATACACATTACTTGGATGGGTAGCTGCTTTCGTAGGAGGTTTTGCGTTTAAATACCAATATCCAATATGATATTCACTAAAAAATATGTTTGAAGTATCAATATTGTTTTCAATTAAATAGTGAGGAATTTCAATTCCTTCACCATTAAAAAAAGTTCCCTTATCCACTTTGTTTTTAAAAATGGATGTGTATTCTAAATAACTTTCTAATGGGATTAAAAGTAGCATTAAAATACATAAAGGCTTTAGATAAATATTTTTAGGAAATGATAATTTACCTAAAACAATTCCAATTAAAATTAATAATATGGGATATAACTGTATAAGGTAATGACCATTAATTCGCCCGCCTTTTATAAAGGATAATATGACGGTAATCGTAACAACGATACTAATTTGAATATCAGGATTATTAAAATTTAGATACTTTTTTCTTTTACTTACATATAAAAAAAGAAGTAGAATTAGAACCAAAGGAGCAAAGCTGAAAATTGACGAGCGCCTAGAACTAGCGTAAACCAAGGGAGCTTCTATAACCGAATTCCACCATATTTCAGGTGTACCTTTTAAATAATAAGGTAAGATCGTAAGAAATATAACCAGTAGTATTCCAAAACCATAAAATAAGCTGTTATAAATCCCTTTTCTTAATGCTCCATTTTTATAATAATTGTAAAGCTGGTAAAGACCAATAAAAGCAATTGGATAAGCCATATTAAGTTTAACCATACAGGTTAGCCCCATAAGAATTCCGGCTAAAGCCACCCAATACCATTTATTATATTTAATTAATAAATAAAGGGCAGGCATGAAAAACACCATGGAAATATGCTCGGACATTACGCCTTGCATGCTTCCAAATAAACTTTGGAAGAAAACACAGAATATAGCACTCCAAAAAGCAATTTTAAGAGTACTCACCTTAATAGCAATTTTGTAAGTGAAAAAGGCGGTTATCGCGACTATCAAGACTCCAAAAAACCGAATAGCAATCATACTTTTACCAAAGAGGTAAATGATTCCTGCAAAAAATAAAAAATTAATCGGGGGTTTTAAATCCCAAAGCTCTATAAATGGCAAATGGCCTTCAGCCCATGATTGCCCCATAATTATGAATGTACTTTCATCACGATCTATATAATCTCTAAAGAAGAATGGAAGTCGAATAAAAAAAGAAACTAAAAAAATTAAAATAAAAACAGTTGTTCTTTTTAGTTTTTGGTAATTTGGAGTTAGGCTACTTAGGAGTTTGGTGAGCATTTAATGGTATAAGTGTGGCTATTAATTAGCATCTTTGCAAGATAAATAAAAAGACGGATTCTTAAATTTATTATAAGTGAAAAATATTTCCGAAAGAGATAAAAAACACATTTGGCACCCTTTGACCCAGCATAAATTACACCCAGATATGTTGGCAATTACTAAGGCAAAAGGTTGTTTATTGTTTGATGAAGAAGGTAAGGAATATATAGACGGAATTTCTTCATGGTATACATGTGTTTATGGTCATTGCAATGATTTTATTATAGACAGGGTCTATGCCCAAATGCAGCAATTAGATCAAGTAGTTTTTAGCGGATTTACACATGAACCTGCTGTAAAATTATCCGAAGAATTAATTAAAATATTACCAGATAATCAAGAGAAATTATTTTTCTCAGATAACGGATCTACGGCTACGGAGATCGGAATTAAAATGGCATTGCAATATCATTTTAATAAAGGAGAAAAACGTAATGTTCTATTAGCATTTGAAAATGCTTTTCATGGTGATACTTTTGGTGCAATGTCCGTTTCCGGACTTTCAGTTTACAACGGACCCTTTGAAGATTTTTTTATTGCAGTAGAAAGAGTTGCGCCACCGACGAAAGAAAATATTTCGGCTACATTAAAGCATCTAGAAAAGCGTTTACAGAAAAATGATGTCGCCGGTTTTATATACGAACCACTTATACAAGGAGCTGCAGCTATGCAAATGCATGATGCAAGTGGATTAGAAAAAATAGTAAAACTTTTAAAGCAGTACGGGGTTGTTACAGTTGCCGATGAGGTAATGACGGGTTTTGGTAAAACAGGTAAATATTTTGCTTCGGACCACCTTTCTATAAAACCAGATGTTATATGCATGTCAAAAGCATTAACTGCGGGTTTGGTGCCTATGGCAGTTACGAGTTGTACCCAGCAAATATATGAGGCTTTTTATAGTGATGAAATTTCTAAAGGCTTATTTCATGGGCATACGTATACGGCAAATCCATTAGCCTGTACTGCAGCGCTGGCAGGGATTGAGTTACTCAAATCTGAAGAAATTCAGAATAATATTCAACGTATTATAGCATCACATCGAAAGTTTGATGCAGAAATAAAAAGTAACCCTAAAGTGGCTCGTACGAGACAAACAGGAACAATTTATGCGCTAGATTTAAATGTTCAAATGGAACGTTATGGTAATTTACGCGATAAATTAATGCAGCATTTTATGGCGAACGGCGTATTTTTACGTCCCTTAGGGAATACCATTTATATCTCGGCACCTTATGTGATTACCGAAGAACAATTGCAGAAAATTTATGATACAATAAAGTCTGCCTTAGCTATAATTTAGAATGAATTAAATTGACAGAACAAATCTCCATAACCGCTATTTCTTCCATATCTCCATTAGGAATTTCTCAAAAAGAGATTTGGAATGCCTACCAACACGATACAAATTTATTGAGTAAAATAAATTTTGAGGGAGAAAATACTTGGGTTGGGGAGTTGACAAAAGAAGGCAAAAGGAAAATCGCAGAATTACAATCTTCAGATTCGAAGTATAAAAATTTAGATAAAAGTGTTTTGTATGCGCTGTTCGCTTCACGCAATGGCATTTCCACTGCTGGTTGGACTGCAGGGGATAATTTTGGAATCAACATCGGGTCTTCGCGAGGTGCTACTTCATTATTCGAAAAATACCATGCAGAATTTTTAAAGGATGGAAAATCATCAACTCTAGCATCACCAACCACTACTCTGGGTAATATTTCTTCTTGGATAGCTCACGATTTACAAACACAAGGTCCAGAAATATCACACTCCATTACCTGTTCTACAGCTTTACATTCGTTATTAAACGGAGTCGCTTGGTTGCGTGGTGGGATGGCAGAGAAGTTTCTGGTGGGTGGTAGTGAAGCACCATTAACGCCGTTTACAATTGCACAAATAAAGGCGTTGAAAATATATGCTAAAGAAGATATAGAGTATCCATGTCGCGCCTTAGATTTGAACAAGAGATTAAATTCTATGGTTTTGGGTGAAGGTGCTGCGGTAGCTTGCTTAGAAAAAGGAATCAACAAAAATACACTTGCAGTTATTGAAGGAATAGGTTATGCGACAGAAATCTTAGAACATAATATATCTATTTCTACAGATGCTGTGTGTTTTCAGCGTTCTATGAAAATGGCTTTAGGGGATGTAAATCCCGATGAAGTAGACGTGATAGTTATGCATGCACCAGGGACTATAAAAGGTGATTCTTCAGAAATAAATGCAATAGAGAAAATATTTTGTAACAAAATACCTTTCTGTACTACTAATAAATGGAAGATAGGTCATACATTCGGAGCATCAGGAATGTTGAGTTTGGAACTAGCTGTTTTAATGTTGCAACATCAAAAAGTAATTAAAGTTCCTTATGTGAAATATAATACGGTGCCGACTAAAATAGCAAGAGTATTAGTTAATGCTGTTGGTTTTGGCGGGAATGCAGTAAGCATACTATTAAAAAAATAAATTAACCAATAAAATATACGTTATGGATCAATGGTTTGAAGCACTTACATTATTCGAAAAAATCTATTGGTTAGTTGCAGGAATCGCTTCAGTTGTATTTATAGTTTTATTGATTTTGACCTTGGTTGGAGGAGATAGTGATGGCTTCGGAGAAGATATAGATACCGAAATTGAAGGTGATACAGGAATTGATTTTCAGTTTTTGTCTTTTAAAAATTTAATGGGATTTTTCACCATTTTCGGATGGTCAGGAATTGCAGCATTGAATGCTGAGTTACCCAAATTTGCCGTGGTCTTGATTTCTGTTGTTTGCGGATTATTAATGATGCTTGCAATGGCATCTTTATTTTATTATTTAGCAAAATTGCAAAGTAGTGGCACTTTAAAACTAAAAAATGCAATAAACCAAGTGGGGGAAGTATATCTTAGCATTGGTGCCAATCGCTCCAAAATTGGTAAAGTTAGCATTACAGTGCAAGGCACATTAAGGGAATTAGAAGCACTTACCGAAGAAATAGTCGACTTACAACAAGGGAATGTTGTACGTGTAAAAGAAGTAACCGATAACGGAATATTAATTGTTGAACTACTAAATAAATAACCACATGCTATTATTACCCTTACAACTGGGCGGAAGCGCCACTTTGCTAACTATTGGTTTTGCAATTTTATTCTTTTTTATCATTATTATTTCATTTATCCGAAGATACAAACGCTGTCCGTCAGATCGTATTTTAGTCGTTTATGGAAAAGTAGGTGGTGGTAATTCTGCACGTTGTATTCATGGTGGAGCGGCATTTATTTGGCCGGTAATTCAAGATTATCAATTTTTAGATTTAACTCCAATATCTATTGAAGTGAATTTGGTAAATGCCTTGAGTAAACAGAATATTCGTGTAAATGTACCTTCCCGATTTACTATTGGAGTTTCTACCGAGCCAGGTATTATGCAAAACGCAGCTGAGCGTTTGCTTGGTTTAGGACAAAACGAAATTCAAGAATTGGCACAAGAAATTATTTTTGGGCAGCTACGTTTGGTAGTGGCTTCTATGGATATTGAAGAGATAAATTCAGATAGAGATAAATTTTTGACCAATATATCACAAAGTGTAGAATCAGAATTAAAGAAAGTAGGTTTAAAATTAATCAACGTAAACATTACCGATATTGTCGATGAATCTGGTTATATCGAAGCATTAGGTAAAGAAGCTGCGGCTCACGCCATAAATGCTGCTCGTAAATCTGTTGCAGAGAAAAATAGAGATGGTTCTATTGGTGAGGCTAACGCTGTGCAAGATGAGCGTACGCAAGTAGCTGCTGCAAATGCAAAAGCAGTAGAAGGTGAAAACATCGCAAAAATTAATGTTGCTAACTCAGATTCCTTACGTCGTCAGAGAGAAGCAGAAGCTGAACGTACAGCAATAGCATCAGAAAAGGTACAAACGGCAAAAGCATTAGAAGAATCCTATGCGGCTGAGCAAATGGCAGAATTAGCAAGAGCAGAACGTGTTCGTAGTTCGCAAATGGCTGATATTGTTGTTCCTGCAGAAATAGATAAGAAAAAGGTGGAGATTGATGCCGAAGCCAATGCAGAAAGAACAAGAAGAATTGCAAAAGGGGAAGCAGATGCTATCTTATTTAAAGCACAGGCCGAAGCGCAAGGTTTATTAGAAGTATTAACAAAACAGGCACAAGGTTTAGATGAAATAGTAAAAGCAGCGGGGAACAGCCCTAAGGATGCCGTTTTATTATTGATTGCAGATAAGCTTCCGGAATTAGTTAGAACACAAGCCGAAGCAATTAAGAATATTAAGATTGATAAAGTGACCGTTTGGGATTCAGGAGCTACCTCGGCTGATGGAAAAGGGTCTACCGCTAATTTTATCTCTGGAATGTATAAATCGGTTCCACCATTACAGGAAATGTTTAATATGGCAGGGATGCAACTACCAGAATATTTAAAAGGTAAAGAGGTAGATGCCGAAGAAATAAAAGAAGAAGTAAAAGGAAAAACAGTGACGAAGAAAAAAGATACAGAAGAGTAGAAATGGTATCTTAAAGAGCTAACGTTTAGCCCTGTGAAATTCAAATTTCACAGGGCTTTCTGTAAACATGATTTTCTTTATTGGGATTTGAATTACAAATAGGTTATTTTTGACCCTTGATTTAATTGAGCATATGAGCGAGACAAAACACAACTGGACAAAGCAAGAGATACTTGATATCTATAACAAACCAATGATGGAGTTGTTGTATGAGGCTGCAACAATACATAGAAAAAGCCATGATCCAAATACGGTTCAGGTTTCTACTTTGTTATCTATTAAAACAGGTGGTTGCCCAGAAGATTGCGGGTATTGTCCTCAGGCTGCTCGATATCATACGGGTCTTGAAAAAAATGATTTAATGACAGTACCTCATGTAAAAGCACAAGCACTAAGAGCAAAAGCCTCTGGTAGTTCTAGAGTTTGTATGGGAGCTGCTTGGCGTAATGTTAAAGACGGACCAGAATTTGATCAAGTTTTAGAGATGGTGCGTACCATAAATAAGCTAGATATGGAGGTTTGCTGTACGCTTGGTATGATTACTGAAAATCAAGCAAAACGATTAGCAGAAGCTGGTTTATATGCCTACAATCATAACTTAGATACTTCAGAAGATTACTATAAAGATGTAATTTCTACAAGAGCCTTTGAAGATCGTTTAGATACGATAAGCAACGTTCGTAAAACTAATGTTACGGTTTGTAGTGGTGGTATTATTGGTATGGGAGAACAATTAGAAGATAGAGCAGGTATGCTTGTTGCCCTTTCTTCATTAAATCCACAACCAGAATCAGTGCCAATTAATGCATTAGTTGCAGTTGAAGGAACGCCAATGGAAGATATTGAACCTATTGCAATTTGGGATATGATAAGAATGGTAGCGACGACCAGAATTGTAATGCCAGAAACGCAAGTAAGGCTTTCAGCTGGTAGAACAGAAATGACTAGAGAAGGTCAGGCTATGTGTTTCTTTGCAGGAGCGAATTCTATTTTTGCGGGTGATAAACTATTAACCACTCCAAATCCTGATGTGAATGATGATATGGAAATGTTTAAACTTTTAGGTTTAAATCCTCAAAAACCATTTACTAAAGTTTCTCAACCTAAAACAGTAGAAGCTCACGATTCAGAGTTTCAACATTTGGGAGAAAAGCCGAAATGGTCAAGACCAGGGCATACAATTGAACGAAACGAAGCTGCAAAAACAAAAGCGAAAATTTAGTAAAATAGTATTGTGTTTTCCTTTTAAGCTAGTTCTAATTAAGTTTTGATTGGAATAATAACTTTTTGTAAAAATTTTGATGATATAATTCATAAGATTTTTAAATTTAATGTTATTTTAAAATTAATCGCGATTGAATTTACAAGATATTCCAAGAGTAAGTCAAATTACTAAGGACGATTTTATTAAGCATTATTTTAAACCTCAAAAGCCTGTCGTAATTGAAAGGTTTATTGAGGATTGGCCTGCATTTACAAAATGGAACTTAAGTTATATCCAATCGGTCGCCGGGGATAAAATTGTTCCATTGTATGATGATCGGCCAGTGAGTCACAAAGATGGTTTTAATGAGCCTCATGCAAAAATGCAAATGGCTGAATATATCGACTTACTTAAAAGTGGGCCTACGAAATATCGAATTTTCTTATGGAATATATTAAGAGAAGTTCCGCAACTACAAAAGGATTTTAAGTTCCCAGATTTTGGTCTAAAATTGCTGAAAGGATTACCAATGCTTTTTTTTGGGGGGACTGATTCGTATACGTTTATGCATTACGACATAGATTTAGCGAATATTTTTCACTTTCATTTTGAAGGGAGAAAAGAGATTATATTATTTGATCAATCTCAGAATAAACATTTGTATAAAGTGCCTCATTCTTTAATAGCGCATGAAAGTATCGATTTTTCAAACCCAGATTTTAATGCATGGCCAGCACTTAAAAAAGCAAAAGGGTACAAAACACATTTAGAACATGGGGAAGTTTTGTATATGCCTGAAGGTTATTGGCATTATATGAAATATATTACTCCAGGTTTTTCAATGAGTTTGAGAGCTATGGCTCGTAACCCTAAAAATTTTAGCAGGGCAGCTTACAACATATTGGTAATGCGTTATTATGATAATTTTATGCGAAAAATTTATGGTCAAAAATGGATTGATGGTAAAAATGAAAAGGCCATACGTCGAACAAATACGTATATGAATAGTGCAATCAAATAAGAATAGATATATTTGCGCCCTTAAAATTAATATTCTAATTAATAAAAAATAATAAAATGAAAAAAGTATTACTTGCTTTAACAATGGTTTTGGGAGTTTCTTTTGCAAATGCGCAAGCTTATGACGGCAAAGATGACGCTAAGTTTCAAATAGGAGCAAATTTTCAGAAAAATGGAACTGGTATTGTTGTCGTATACGATTACGGGATGGGAGAAAATTTTTCAATTGGTGCCTCTACTTCTTATATTTTAGGTGTAGAAGAAACTATTGGAGCTGATTTTGGCGATCGTTTTGATTTAAAAGCCAGATTCAATGCTAATTTAGGTAGTGTAATGCAATTGCCAGATAATATTGATATTTATCCAGGGTTAAATTTGGGGCTAAAAAACTTTGGTGGTCATTTAGGGACACGTTATTTTTTTAGTGATGGTTTTGGATTATTTGCTGAAGCATCAGTGCCTTTCGCAAAATACAAGAATGGAGATCTAACACCAGCTGAAGAACTACACAATCAATTTGTTTTTAGTTTTGGAGCTACTTTTAATCTTTAAAGATTAAAGTTTTTAATAGAGAAAGGTGATTGTTAGTAAAACAATCACCTTTCTTATTTTATAAGGGTGGTTATTTTTTCATAAACTAAATGACTCTCCCAACCACGGTATAAGAGATAGTCGGCTAGTTTTTTTCTTCTTTTTAAAATGTTTTTCTCGCTGATGGCCTTTAATCTTTTATGTGCTAGCGCATCAAGGGTAGCTAAGTAATCATTTTCATCAATTTCTTTAAGTGCTGATTTGATGTTGTATGGAGAGATGTCACGTTGTTTAAGCTCAATTACAATACGTTTTTTACCCCATTTTTTTATATTGAATTTTCCACGTGCGTAGCTTTTTGCAAAACGCTCTTCATTCAGGTAATTCTCTTGAATTAAGTGTCCTAAAATTTGATCTATCGCTGAAGGGATCATACCCATTTCTCGTAATTTGTTAGATACCTCCTTATGGCAGCGATCTTGGTAAGCGCAATAACTTTCTATTTTTTTTATAGCCTCATTTATGGTATATGAAGGTTGATAATTATTCATTTGATAGTTGTAGGTTTTAATACTAATATACTAAAACAAGACAACCTTAAACAAAAAAAGCGACCCCAATGCTGAGGTCGCTTTTATTTTTTTCTGTTTTTGAAACAGACCCTGATAATTTTCAGGGTAGTAAAACTTTGTTTTACTAGTATATGGTTTTGCCGTCTTTGTTTTTGAAACGGTATTCTAGATACGTATACGCATCTCTAGGCTGTATTTTAATCCATTTTTTATACTCTAAGAACCACTTAGAGCGTATCGATGGAAAACCTTTGGTAATATAGGCCGCGATAAATGGATGAATGTTTAATGTAACACTATTATCCTTTGCTGGTCCATTGAGCAATTTCTCAAGGTCAGCATTTATTTTGTCAATTAAAACAATTGGAGCTTCAACCTCTTGACCTTTTTGGTTAGGGTCTTCTTCCGTTGTTTTAATATTCATTTCGGGCCTTACCCTTTGTCTTGTAATTTGTATAAGTCCAAACTTACTAGGAGGTAAAATCTTGTGTTTTGCACGATCATCTTTCATTTCATCTCTAAGATGATCAAAAAGTTGTCTCCTATTTTCTCCTTTGGTCATGTCGATAAAATCTACGACAATAATTCCGCCCATATCACGAAGACGTAATTGTCTTGCAATTTCAGAAGCTGCCAATAAATTTACCTCTAATGCGGTATCTTCTTGGTTTTTTGCTTTATTGGATCGGTTACCACTGTTTACATCTACAACATGTAGTGCTTCAGTGTGTTCTATGATAAGATAGGCACCTTTACTCATAGCTGCGGTGCGACCAAACGAAGTTTTAATTTGACGTTCTATTCCGAATTTTTCAAAAATAGGAACGGTATTGTCACTATACAATTTAACAATAGATTCTTTTTCTGGGGCAATTTCTGCCACGTAATCTTTTACTTGCTCATAAAGCGACTCATCATCAACATGTATCCCTGTGAAAGAATCGTTGAAAACATCTCTTAGTATAGAAGATGCTCTATTAAGTTCAACTAGAACTTTTGATGGGTGCGGAGCTTTGTACAATTTTTTACACATTACTGACCATTTTGCCAGTAAGTTTTGTAGATCTTTGTCGAGTTCTGCGACTTTTTTGCCTTCTGCAACTGTTCTTATAATAACACCAAATCCTTTAGGCTTAATACTTTTTACAAGTCTTTTAAGTCTATCTTTTTCTTGTGTACTTTCTATTTTTTGAGAAACAGAAACACGATCAGAAAAAGGAACCATAACTAAGTAACGTCCTGCAATGGATAGTTCTGAGCTAATTCGAGGTCCTTTAGTTGATATTGGTTCTTTTACAATTTGCACTAATAAAGATTGGTTTGCTTTTATTACATCTGTAATAACGCCATCTTTATTTATATCTTCTTCAAATGGAAAGTCTTGTAAGGAATAATCTTTTAATTTTCCTGTGCTGGCTTGTTTTATGAATTTTAACATGGTAGATAGCTGTGGTCCTAAATCGTGGTAATGTAAGAAAGCATCTTTCTCATAACCAACGTTTACAAAGGCAGCGTTTAATCCAGTAACAGGTTTTCTAACTTTAGCGATAAATATATCACCAACAGAGAAATTGTTACTGTCTTCTACTTTTTGAAGCTCTGTTAATTTTCCATCTTTTAATAAGGCAAAATCGACGGTTTCGGAACTAGATCTTACGATTAATTCTCTATTCACCTGAATCAATTTTTATCTATTTGCTTTGTACGTACATTTAATAATTTTGTGCGCAACAAATAAATGATTAAACAATGTATGTAACAGGTTGTTTAAAACCTGATGAAACTCGCTTACGAATTTCTATGTCAATGAACGTATAAAAATGAAAAAGTAGTTGATACAACTACTTTTTCTTGTGACGATTAGCTCTCCGACGCTTTTTACGTTTGTGCGTAGCTACCTTATGTCTTTTTCTCTTCTTACCACTTGGCATAAAACTATACTTTTAAGATTAATATTTTTACTTTACTTCAACGTTACTTTTTACACTTTCTACGAAAACCTTCGCTGGTTTAAAAGAAGGAATATTATGGGCTGGTATCTTGATAGTAGTATTCTTTGAAATATTTCTACCAGTTTTTTCAGCTCTAGTTTTGATGATGAAACTACCAAAACCTCTTAAATATACATTGTCTCCATTTTCCAATGAATACTTAACTTCTTCCATGAAAGACTCTACAGTTGCCTGTACATCTCCTTTTTCAATACCCAGTTTTTCTGAGATTCTCGTTACAATATCCGCTTTCGTCATTTTTTGTAATAGATTTATCTATGTTTTTTTCGGGTTGCAAATATATAAATTAAAATTCAATCTTCACCTTAAAGAACTTAATTTTAAGTATATAAACTATTACTTTTGACACTTAGCGTTTTATAAATGATTTTTTCAAAACAAATTCTTCTCTGGTATACCAAAAACAAAAGAGATCTTCCGTGGAGAAATACCACAAATCCATATAATATTTGGCTTTCAGAAATCATGCTTCAACAAACTAGGGTAGCGCAAGGTACTCCTTATTATATCAGCTTTGTAAAGAATTTTCCTTCTGTTAGAGATTTAGCGAGTGCTAGTGAAGAAAAAATATTAAAACTTTGGCAGGGATTAGGGTATTATTCACGTGCTCGAAACTTACATGCCACGGCTAAAATTATAACAGAGAAGTATAATGGTGATTTTCCCAGTACTTATAAAGAGCTTATACAGCTAAAAGGCGTTGGGGATTATACGGCTAGTGCAATAGCATCTATAAGTTTTAATAGGCCTGAACCTGTAGTAGATGGTAATGTATACCGTGTATTGAGTAGGTATTTTGGAGTGAGTATACCTATCAATAGCACTGAAGGAATAAAATATTTTAAAGATTTGGCTCGTCAAGTCATGGATAGTAAAAATATTCGAGACTATAATCAAGGTATAATGGAGTTTGGAGCAATACAATGCGCTCCAAGAAATCCAAACTGCTCCATTTGTCCACTGAAAAACGGTTGTGTAGCTGTTCAAGAAAAAAAAGTAGAAGTACTTCCCGTAAAAATAAAAAAGACAAAAGTTAGGAATCGATATTTTAATTACCTTGTTATTCTTGATGGAAATAATACAACAATTTTAAAGCAACGTACAGGAAAAGGTATTTGGCAGAACCTTTATGAGTTTCCATTGATTGAATCTGATACTACGCTAAAAGAGGAAGAGGTTTGTGATCGAATAAATGAGTCATTACCGTTATATGGTAATTCTGAGGTATATCAATTTAATGAAACTGAAATTATTCACAAACTTTCGCATCAGCACTTATATACTACATTTTGGATTGTAAACGTTGATGATGAAATTTTAAATGGAATACCAGTTTCTATGTTAGCTAAATATCCTGTTCCAGTTTTAATCGCAGATTTCATGAATACGTTTAAAATTTAGTATTTTTGACAAAATATTTTTGTTATGAGCGGTACATTAAATAAGGTAATGCTAATTGGGCATTTAGGCGATGAAGTGAAGGTGCACTATTTTGAAGGAGGTAATTGTATTGGGCGTTTTCCTTTGGCTACGAATGAATCATATACGAATAAACAAACTGGTGAAAAAGTAACAAATACAGATTGGCATAATATAGTTGTTAGAAATAAAGCGGCTGAAATTTGCGAAAAATATTTAAGTAAAGGCGATAAGGTGTATGTGGAAGGTAGATTAAAGAATAGACAATGGCAAGGGGAAGATGGGCAACCTAGATATACTACTGAGGTTCATGTACAAGACTTCACTTTTTTAACTACCAAAAAGGAAAGTACGGGTAATATGCCAAATACACAACCTAATGCCACTGTACAAAAACCGGCTAGTACTTCAAGTAATGATGCTAAATCATTGAACGAGGTTGAGCAAGAAGACGATTTACCATTTTAATAGATAACTTAAATTATAACTTTTGGATCCAGACCCCTTTAGGCAATTGCTAAATTTCATTGTTTTTGATAGTGCTTTGGTACTTAAGGTTGTTACGCTTATAATATTACTCATGTGCTCTGCATTAATTTCTGGTGCAGAAGTGGCATTTTTTGGACTTTCAGCAACTGATATCCATGAAATTGATGAGGAAAAAACTGCTAAAGGTGGTATTGTAGTTAAACTTTTAGAAAAACCAAAAAAACTTTTAGCAACTATATTAATAGCAAATAACGCGATAAATATTGCTATTGTTCTTTTATTTAGTGCTATTGGTGATGTGCTATTCTCGGAAATAACCTATAAAATATTAGGTTTTGTTTCTGTTCGATTTTTAATAGAAGTGGTGGTTGTTACTTTTTTAATATTGATGTTTGGAGAAATACTGCCTAAAGTTTATGCCAATAGGAATAAGAAAAGTTTTGCAGATACCATGGCATATCCATTAAAAGTATTAGATTTTATTTTTACGCCTTTAAGTTCGCCAATGCGTTCTGCCACGATATACTTATATAACAAATTAGGAAAGCAAAAATCTAGTTTGAGTATTGATCAACTTTCTCAAGCATTGGAGTTGACCTCTGAAGGTGATACTACTAAGGAAGAGCAAAAAATATTAGAAGGCATTGTGTCTTTTGGAAATACGGATACCAAGCAGGTCATGCGACCTCGAATAGATATTTTTGCATTAAGTTCTGACATGAAATTTTTGGAAGTTCTTGAAGAAATTAAAAAAAGAGGATATTCTCGAATTCCAGTTTTTTCAGAAAATATGGATAATGTTCAGGGGGTTTTATATGTAAAAGACTTGCTCCCATATATTGAGCGTAAAACATTTAATTGGATGAGTTTGATTCGAGATCCTTATTTTGTTCCTGAAAATAAAAAGCTAGACGATTTGCTGCTAGAATTTCAAGAAAAGAAAAATCACCTTGCAGTTGTTGTAGATGAATATGGTGGTACTTCAGGCATTGTTACTTTGGAAGATATTATAGAAGAAATAGTAGGTGATATTAGTGATGAATTTGATGATGAAGATTTAATATTTTCAAAATTAGATGATAATAACTATCTGTTTGATGGGAAAACCACCTTAAAAGATTTTTATCGTGTAGTTAGAGTTGATGATGAAGACGATTTTGAAGAAAGAAAAGGAGAGTCTGAAACCATTGCAGGGTTTGTATTAGAAATAGCAGGAAGTTTTCCAAAACGAGGAGAACAAATACTATTTAAAGACTACAAGTTTGTAGTAGAGAGTTTAGATAAAAAAAGATTAATACAAATAAAAATTACATTACCAGATGAATCGTAAACTTGGCTATATCGTATTTTTATTTAGCTTGATATGTATTGGGTGTAAGGAAGAAAATATAATGCCTAAACCAAAAGCAATGTTGCGTTTAGAATACCCATCGCCAAAAGAGGCTCAATTAGAAACAGATTATTTAATTTTTAATTATAATGAACAGGCCAAGCCAATAATTAAAAAAAAGGGTGCAATTGTTCTAGATTACCCTGCTATGAAGGGGTCTATTTTTATCACCTATAAAAAAGTAGATGGTAATCTAAAGAAACTTATTACTGATGCTGAAAAACTTTCATTAGAACACATGAAAAAAGCGGATGATATAGAGCCTAGAACTTTTATTAATGAAGAGCATAAAGTTTACGGAACCTATTTTCAAATTATTGGAGATGCAGCTTCACAGTCACAGTTTTATCTTACCGATAGCATTCATAATTTTGTAACAGGCTCAGTATATTTCTATACAAAACCTAATTACGATTCTATTTTACCTGCAGCTAATTATTTGCAAAGTGATATGCGGGGTATTATGGAAACTCTTCGTTGGAAAAATTAGCACTATTTTTTTTGCTTTAATAGTGCTTCAGCATTCTTTATGCTTGTATTCATTTGATCGCGTAGCGCTTTTACTTTAATCTCTTCTTCATCTAGCCATTTTTGTTTTTCTTCGGTTAATGCTTTGCCTTTCATGATTTCATCCGTATCAAAACGATTGCCAAAATTCATCATCCAGTCCATCATTGCTTTATTACCATCTCTTAAATCTTGTCTAGCTTTTACTAAAACATCAGTAGAGTCAGTTTCTTTGATTTTTGCATCTAATTGACTTATTAATTTCCCGATGGTTCCCATTTTAGGCATAACCTCGTCATGTACAGCCATTACTTCTTGCATTTGAGTAGGCGTGTCGCTTTTTGGATTCTCTTTACAAGAATAAAAAGTTATAGTCAATAAAAGTGTGGCAAAAAGGAGGATATGTTTTTTCATGATATCGTTATTAGTATCTTGTAAAGATACTATTTCTTTTAATCAGGCTCAATTTGAAGTTGATCTTTCGGTAAAAAAATGTTTAGTTTTTGGGTATAGGTTATAACCAAAAAACATCCAAATCTTTATCATAAAGTTTTGGATGTTTTTGAATTAAGTTACGTTCTCTGATTATTTAAAATCGGCATCTGTTACTCCTTCATTTACCATAATTGATTTTACTACAAAATCAACTTTTTGAGGACCCATAGATTGGGTTAAAGTAAAAGGGAACATTATACCAGAGACTTCTTTATAGTCTGAAAAATTAAAAGTGCTGCTCATTTGTTGCCCATTCATTTCAGCTGTAACAACATCCTGTAGTTTTAGTCCTGATGCTACATCGTAAAATGAAGACTTTTCATCAGTCACCCTAATTTTATAGGCTTTCTTGCCATCTATATCTTCAATTCCTTCAAGGGTTATATCACTATTTGAGTAATTTAATTCAGCAAATGGGGAAGATTCAGTTTTTATTTTTGCAATTTCCGCTTCATCTAATTCTTTTCTTTGGCCTTGCATTACCATATATCCAGAATCACCATCCAATACTTGCTTGCTCATAGAATTACCCATCATTTGCACATCTTGCATGAATTGCCCATTCGTTGTCTTTTTAATATCAAGGTTTAATTTCATTCCTTGAATTTCAGCTTCGGCAGTCATAGCATATGAAGAAACACCGGTAAGTTTATCTTTCCCCCCAATTGCATTTATGTATTTTTCTATAACTGTTTGAGCAGACATGCCTTCTGGTACAGCAGCATCATAATCTGGTTTTTCAGTAGCATTTAACATTTTGTCATAGTACTTAACTGGAACCGTTTTGCCATTGAAAGTTACTTTTTCAAGATTTTCTATAACTTCACTTCCTTTACCTGCAATCACAATTCTAGCATTAGTGGTACTAAAATATTTTTGAGCAGCTTTCTGTACATCTGCAATAGATACTGCATTAATACGCTCTAAATAGGTTTTGTAGTAGTCCTTCGGCAACCCTTCAGTTTCGATATTCAGTGCATATCCTGCAATAGTTTCCGGACGTTCTAAAGCCATAATAAAACGACCTATGTACTTTGCTTTTGTATTTTTTAAATCGTCAGCAGAAACAGGTTCTGTTCTAATTTTGTCAATCTCTTTTAGAATTTCAACTATAGAACTATCGGTAACGGCATTTCTTACTTGTGCGGTAGCTCTAAATCTTGAAGGGGCGTATTTGTCATTCCCAATGCTCGAGTATGCACCGTACGTGTAACCTTTATCTTCTCTTAGATTCAGGAATAAACGACCTTCACCGCCACCGCCTAGAATTTGATTTGTAATTAACGCAGGAAAATAGTCTGCGTCACTCATTTTTAAATCAACAAGACTTTCAACAGCTATTTCAGATTGAACAGCATTTGGGACATCAATGAAGTTAATTTGCGTATACTGAACATCAGTTGGTTTTGAAAATTGAAAAGATGGAGGAGTTGCTTTGGTCCAAGGTGTGAAATTTTTCTTCACTAATTTTTCAACTTCTTTTAAATTTACATCACCGATTACTATTAAGTATGCATTTGCAGGCACAAAATAGTTGGAATAGAAGTTTTTAGCATCTATTAATGAGATGTTATTAATAGTTTCTGGAGTTGTAAATTCTCCATACGGATGATCTTTTCCATAAGCTAAGGCTGACTGGGCTCTTCCTGCAATAGAAGCAACATCTTTTTCTTGAGATTTAAGACCAGTAAGAATTTTTTCTTTCTCTTTATCAAATTCCTCTTGTGTGAAATTTGGATGAATCGCGGCATCTGCCATTAATTCGATTATTCTCGGAAAGTATTTTGAAAGAGAACTTGCAAAAGCACTTTGCGAACCAAAATTAATACGTGCCCCTAAAAAATCGACTTCTTCGTTAAAATCGTCTTTAGAAATTGTTTTAGAACCATTGCCTAAAAGACTTGAAACAAATGAGCTTACCCCTGCTTTGTCCCCTTCTGCAATGGGTGG
>TARA_R110002033_G_scaffold170862_2_pt1 | contig 41507 bp, 44 predicted proteins | sample TARA_R110002033 | Tara Oceans TARA_R110002033 (sample SAMEA4397051) | marine metagenome | biome: Polar Biome; feature: [SRF] surface water layer (ENVO:00010504); material: water (ENVO:00002006), including particulate matter (ENVO:01000060) such as... | depth 5 m
CATTACCCGCAACTGGGCAAAGCATCAAAGCCAGCAAGGAGCAAACACCAATGCAGCAAATCAACAGCAGCGCGCAACTCAACAGCGCTATCAGCAGCCTGGTCAATTCTCAATCGACCACGACGACCTCAGCTGGTTCTACGAAATGCAATCCGAACAATCACCATTCGATGCCCCAGCAAGCGACGGAGCAGGATGCGAGAGCGGTGAGTTACGTCCTCTCACAGATCACAACGATTTTCCCGAAATGGCGCGAGCTTTACCAAACTCCGCAGGAAGTGAATTCGGTCAAAAAGGTTTGGATGCAAACTTTGGTGGAGCTGGGCGTGACGAATAAGGCCCTCGTTGAACACGGTTTACGATCAGCTCGCGCAAGCGGCTGGGTGCGTCCGCCTTCGGCTGGCCAGTTTTGCAATTGGGCTTGGGATGCTGCGCAAAAATCTGCGGGTATTCCAACGCTTGCTGAGGCTCAGTCGATAATTATCCGTCGCCTTGGCCGTCCGACAATGAGCCTTACTGGAGCGATGAATCACATAAGTCTTGAACTTAACTGGTTTGAAATGCGCAGAGCGTCAGGGCAGAGAGTGAATGATCTTGTGGCTGCGGCTTACGACAAGATGATTGCGCATTGGAAGTCTGGCCGTCCATTTGCCGAGGCGGTGCAAGGCGATATGCAGGCCATTGAAGATCACAGCCATATTGCAAAGCCGCTTACTCCAAAACAGAGAGCAATGAATAAATCAAAAATGCAAGAAATCTTGGGGGGTTTATGAATTCCGAAATTAAAACGGGTGACTCGGTTGTAATTAACTGCGGAGAACTAAGCGGAAGATTAGCAACAGTTAGTGTCATGGAGTCTGAAGAAATATTGCATTTGCGAATTCAGGGCCAGCCTAAGTTGCGCATGTTCTACAGGCATGAGGTCGATCACCTAATGGGTTTTGATGGCGAGTTGATTTACCCGCTAACACTAAGCGCATGGCACCACCTTGGCTCTCGGGAACGTGAAGCTGTGGTTCATAAGCTGGTAAATGATTACGGAGATTTTAAGGAAGATTTCGACACGTATATTGCGCAGCCTGCAAACCTGAAATTGCTTTTTACGTTCATTGATTGCGCAGAACGCACACGAAAAACTCATAGTAATTATGGCAGCAAAGCGATTTTTGAAGAGCTGCGCTGGCATCACGCAAAAGCCGTGGATTCCAGCTCTGAGTTCAAAATCAATAATAACTATACAGCGGATTTAGCGAGAGTGACGGTTCGCCTTTTTCCTGAGTTAGAAGAGTTTTTTAAACTTAGACGGAGAGTTGCGTAATGACTGGGTGCATGCATAGAGAAACACATCAAACGATCACAGCAGAAACTAACGTGCTGGATATTAAACCAGAGCTACACATCAATTGTGGTGATGCGACATTGCCGATTCATGATGATGGTGGCTGGGCATTGCCTGGTGGTGGTCGCGTTACTAATCGTGACCAAGCAAAGAGCGAGGCTCTCTTCTATAGCGCTGTTTTGAAAGGGATTGGAGGTTAGCTGTGGAAATAGTCATGGTTAAAACCCAAAACGGCACGTTCATTCCTATGACAACGCATGATAAAAGCCAAGCTGAGTCTTTGAAGGTTGGCGAGGCGTTTAAGTGCAAAGTTAAATCAATGAGTGAGCGCAGCTATCAATTCCATAAAATGTATTTTGGTGGACTGCTTGAGCTTGCCGCGGATTATTTCGAGCCTAGTGGTGGATTGATCCAGCAGGGTGAAACTAAGGCCATTAAAAACTTTATTCGATTCCTTGAAAGTGCGTCAGGCGGATTACCGCAAATCGGATTGCGCCAAGCATACAAGGCGTATATCTCTGAATTGCGCCAACGCAGGGCCTTAAAAGTAGCGCAGCCTGAACTCAAAAAGCATGAGCTCATTAATCTTCTTCATGAGTGGGTGAAAGAAGAATCAGGGCTTTACGATATTTTAGTAACACCTACCGGCCCGCGTAAAAAAATCAAATCCATTTCATTCGACAAAATGGATCAATTGGAATTCGACCAGTATTTCAAAGCAGCGTATGACGTTATTTGGCGACACATACTAAGCGGAAGATTCCCTACGCAGGCGGACTACGACCGCGCCTTAAATCAACTAATGGCAATGGGGTAGCGAATGCTAATACCTAAATCACCGTCAATACGCAGCAAAAAACTTCGCAATAGTGCAAGGGATGAAGATTGCACTTTGCAGGTTGTGGGCGTGTGCAACTTCAATCCTGAAACAACGGTTTTGGCACACCTGGATAGCGAGAACAAAGGCACGGCATACAAGAGTAGTGATTTATTCGCAGTGTATGCATGTTCTGATTGCCATAGCTGGTTAGACCAGCATTTAGGTAGTGAAGAAGACCGCCAGTTTTACAGTTTACGAGCGCTGGACCGAACTCACCGCAAGATGCACAGCAAGGGTGTTATTGAAGCATGAGTCAGCTTGAAGATTTATTAGCGCTACAGCTACGAGCACACAAAATACCGGTTACAGAAGAATATAAGTTTGCCGCTGCGCACGTTGGCGAGGGTAAAGGCATTCGTGAGCGATTAAAAAACGCAGGTTTAAAAAACTGGCGGTTTGATTTTGCATTCATTGAGCAAAAAATTGCTGTTGAGGTTGAAGGTGGTGCGTGGACGGGTGGCAGGCACACAAGAGGAAAAGGCTTCTCAGAAGATTTAATAAAATATGATGCGGCTATGAATCTTGGCTGGACTGTATATCGCTGTGATGGATCGATGGTTAAGAACGGATGCGCAATCAATACAATTATAAAATTGCTGGGGTCTATCGATGCGTAATAAATATCACATGCCGTTTAATCCACGCGGCCTATGGCACTGGGCGTATTTTAATAATACAGATTCAGTTATGAGCTCTGCCCTTGAAACAGCAAAGGAAGGGGTTCAAAAGCGACCGAGCGGTTTGTCGGGAGGCTGGAAAACAACAAAGCCCGGTAAGACTGACTTTGGTGGATTCATGGATGTGTCAGCAAAGATATGGTTTGAGCAACAGCGACAATACGTTAGAGCAGTTATAGCAAAGCTGCCATATCACCAAAAAGCATTGGGCAATGTTTTGTACATACCAGCAGGCGACATTGCAGAGCGCGATTTAATGCAGACACACAATTATCTCTATGAGGCGTGTCACGCAAAATTGATGGCGCAATACCCGAACATGAAGCCTGAAAAACGCAGTCACTTACGCGCAATGATTTACTGCGCAATCTGCCATTACTGGGATGCAGTGTCGCCCTGTATTGAGGGCAGCAAAATCAAATCAATGGATCCCGATCATAAAGTTGTTAGTGAAATTATGGCGAAGCACGGCAAACCAATTTGCACACGACGCTGGGCGCTTGAATGGCGACCAATGTGGAACCTAATCATTGACGAGATCAAAAGCATTGATAACGAATTATTAAAGCCGCTCGACAAGCACATTGAAGAGTGGATTGAGAGAAGAGATTACGGCACAGAAGTAGTTGCCAACTAAAACCAGAATTAAACAAATGTAAGCGAGAAATAAAATGGGAAAAAGTGTTAATAAAGTACAAATCATAGGCACACTTGGCCGTGATCCTGAAATGCGTTATTTGCCAAACGGTAATGCGGTTGTAACCGTTAGCGTAGCAACGGATGAGAGTTACCAGGATAAACAATCAGGTCAAAAGGTTGAGCGTACAGAATGGCATCGCATGACTGCATTCGGCAAGTTGGCTGAAATCATTGGTCAGTATTTGAAGAAGGGCAGCAAAGCCTATTTTGAAGGAAAGCTGCGCACCAACGAATACGAAAAAGACGGCATTAAGCGTTATTCAACTGAGATCGTTGTTAGCGACATGATGATGTTGGACAGTAAACCGTCAAATGACGGTCAAATGACGGGTGGCAGTGTTGGCGGGGGATTCGCACCACAGCCCCAGCAGATGCAAACAAATAATCAAACGAACCAGGGCCAGCAGGGTGGATTCGCACCGCAGCAGCCGCAATTCAATCAGCAAGGGCAAGGACAGCAACAAATGCAGTCACCACCTGGGTTTAATCAACAGCAGTACAACGCGCAACAGCAACAGCAACAACAGCGAGCGCAGCCGCAGCAAACGCAGCCGCACAATCAATTCCCCCAGGGCGGAGGATTTGACGACGATATACCGTTCTAACCAAAGACAAAAACAAGAATGTTGAAAAATTCGGTCCTATGGAATATTCCAAACAAGTCACGGAATATTCCACACAACAATAGAAAAGCATGCAGGCAAAACGAATGAAAGATGCAGTATTAAAAACAATCAAAGAGCTTGGACCAGTTAAAGCAGGGAACATTGCGCATAGCATTGGTGTTGACTCTGCAAATATTGTGGAAGAGTTGCGCGAACTAAGAGCGGAGGGATTTATTACTCTAAAAAATGGACGCTATCATGCTGACGTAGAATTGCCGGCCGCAATCAAAGCCCTGGATGAGTTAGAAGGAAAGCTAAGCGCAAAAGTAGAGCCGGTATCTGAACCGCTATTAAAGTACGCAGTATTAAACCGATTATCAGCACTGCTACACGATGACATTAGCGCAGTATTAGAAAGCATTGCGGATGATCTGGAAGAATACCAAAAATTGGGGTCTGTATGAGTAATTTTGTCAAAACAATAAAGCGCGAAATTAATGATCCGATGAATTGCAGAGGGCAGCGCGAAAAGTGTTTAGTTTCAACACGAGCTTTGCATGCGCTTCTGGATGATTACGAGCGACTAGATACCTATGTTCGAGCAACATCACCGGATGCCCAGCGCATTAATATTCAACAACATCTTCATCACACAATACAAGCAGCATACGAGCAGCAGAATAAGAACGCTGAAACTACGCTAATGTTGATTATGGATACGTTAAGGCCATTAATGGAAGAACGTCACAAACAAAAAAGAATGGGTGCACAACTCTAAAGAAAAAAGCCCTCATCAATTTGAGCGTGCAAAGCATAGGCTTGGAGGGCGTATTGGTTGCGCCCGACTAGGCATACTCCCGATCCAAAGCGCGGGATAATTATAATTAGCATTCAAGAGAAATAGCAATGACGATTGAGCAGATAGATAATCATAGAGCTAAGGCGTGCTGGAAATGCGGCAGCGTTAATTTTGCATTGCTAAAGAGCCGCCTTGTTGAGTGTAATCAGTGCGGAGAGCCAGCAGGGAGCTGGACAGATGCGCAGCCCACAAAGGAGCTTAAACGCAATGCTTATGAGCACAGGATAAGGCTAAAAGAGAAAGCGTTTAATGAAGAATTAATTAGAGAGTATGTTGAAAGTAATCTGCAATCGCCTTTCTTAAACCCAATCGGCGACAACAGCAGTGAGCGGGATTAGTCACACCACGCACCACATTGCGCACTGCGTACCAAAAATGCAGGTGCGCACTTTTTGCGAAAACACGTCTAGTTAAAATAATCGCTTGAACTTTATTGCGCAGCAAAGTAAGATTTTTCCCATGCTACGACAACTACACATAGAAGCCGCTTGATTTAATCATCACGCGGCTTTTTTTATGCCCGAAGGAAAAGACCAATGCTTGAAAATATCGATACATCGACTGCCATTGCTTTAGTCGGATTCTTTATCACTATTGCTATGCAGTTGATCGGATTCGGTAAAATCATTGGATCGGTAAACGTTCGATTGTCTGTGCAAGACGAGCAGCACATTCGCCATCAAACGCGAATAGACGAGCACGCGCGACTGATTAATAATCATGATCGGGACTTAGCGGTTTTAATAGACCGACGAAAGCAAGCGGGAGAGAAATAATGGCTGAAGTTAACAACAATGTAAGAAAATCAGTTGGATCGGGTGAAATCGGTGTATTCGTCAATTCAAAAGTTTCTCATCACAGCATTGCGATTGAGTCAGCTGATACAAATACGTTTACGATTACTAGCAAAGTGCAGGGGTTAACAGTTCCAGTCGCATTCGAGTCAAATACGATTGATAACAATGCTAGAGCGACATTCGTCTTAGCTGGTACTGAATCGTTTATTATTACGCCGAGCGATTTGACTAAATCATACGTTATTTCAGTTCATTCATTCTAATGCGCCTTGCACCGCGTTTAAAAACGCGACTCGATTCGTTAGTAAAAACGCGGCTAAGTAGTGTTATTGAACGCTACTTTGCGCGCAACTCATCGACGCGTTATGCGACTATTCCAGCGGTTACGCTCGCTAGGGATTTTGTGATTGAAGTGGATATATCAACGACTGATGGAGACCACAACCTGTTGACTGGTGCCTACGCCGCTCCTGCTTTTAGACTAGCTATATACAATGATACGATAAGAGTTGACGTGGATGGCGGGCAGAAGGCTTCCTTTGATATTGCCGGAATAGATTTGACCTTGTTTCATAAGCTAGTATTGACTAGAGTGAATGGCGATTTCTCTTGTTCGTTATCTGGGGTGAATTTAACCCCTATAATTACAACAGGATTTAGCTCTATTATAAATATCTCTTATATTTATAACAAGTTTAATGGCTCAGGTATTCCGATATTTAAAGGAGTGTTAGCCAACCTAAAAATCTGGGACAACGGCACACTGGTTCGTAACTATCCGATTAATGATAATTCAAGCACAATCCGCGATTTAGCTAATGGTCAGGACGGCACAATCATCAACGGCAACGCTTCAGACTGGGGATTGTTTGATAAGCAGGCTAATGGGGATTGGTTGGGAAATAGTTTAGCGGTTCCGCCATGGGATTCAATAGATCAGGTGTTGGTGAAAGCATGATTAAAACACACTCAATCGTAAGCGAAGAATGCGAACTAAGGCCAAACCACATCGGTATGCCAGTGACCTATAAGGGTGTGACAGGCTGGCTTATCCGATACATCACGAACTGCGAGCATCACTTAATCTCATTAACAATGACTGAGGTTCGTGAATGTATTGAGCTTAATACGCCTGAAGATGAAGATATTTTGTATGAATAAAATTAACTGGAATGATATGAATCATTTCTCAGAAAGCGAATTCCCAGCCGGTGTTACTGAAAAAGTTTCACCGGCTTTTTTATGCGAGCTCGATAAGTTTCGTGAAGTGTTGGGTTGTCCTGTTCACCCAAGTCCATTAGAAGCGGGTTGGTTTCGTGCTGATGGCAGCACAACGTCACGTCATTACATTGGTGATGGACGCAAGTCGGATGCAGGTGACGTATTCCCAAACTGCGATATTTTTCATGCGTTAATTACTGCGGTTCATTGTGGGTTCACTGGCATCGGTTTGTATTTTGATACGAACTACGCAGGTGAGAAGAAACACATGCTGCATTTAGATACTCGCCCTGGTGAGTTAGTTATTTGGACTCGTGATAATAAGAAGTACACGACCATTTACCCACGACCGAATGCTGATGTATTCGATTTATTAAAGTAAAAGGAAGGCATTATGAAAAAACTCTTATTCGTTTTATTTATCGCATTAGCGGCAATTACGTCGTTTTTTGTAGAATTATTTTACTGTAGCGCGTCGCTGCTTGAATCTTTTCGAGGTTTCGTGCGTGAACGTGCTGTTATGTTTGCCACGTTTCTCAGTTTTGTTTTTATTAGTGTATCTGCTAATGCAGCTGATTTAGCTGAAGGTGTGACGTTCTTTGGCATTCTCGTAGAAACTTGGGCCATGCTTCCGCTGTACGCACAAATCATTGGTGTGCTCTGGTTATTGGTTCCCGTATTTTCAGTGGTTGTTTCGCTAACTGATACGCCAATGGATGACAATCTGTGGGGTAAGTGGATTTATCCGATTCTAGAAAAGCTAGCCATGGTCTCGTTCAAAGCGAAGCAGAAGCCAGGTGACAGTTATCTGCTAAAGCCATTCAAATAAATGTTAAAGCTAATAACCGAGCTGCTTATTTTATTGAAGTGGCTCATATCAACAAATAAAGCGGAAAGGTTTCGTGACGATGTTGAAAGTATTAAGCAGGATGGTTCTGGCAGTTGGTCTAAGCGGTTTGGTAGGCTGCAGTCTGATACAGCAGATAGCAGCAACGACGCAAGATTCAATGACAATACCGAAGGGATGCCCACCAGTAATTCCAACATTACCAGGCATTGACGAAAACAACGTAGTGACTCTCTACGAGAAAGATCAAGAGTCATTACTAATATACTTTTTAGAGGTAGAGCGCTGCAGCACATCGGTTTGGGCCATGTAAGCTGCGGAGCGACCAAAAGTTAATGTAAAAGCGCTTAGCCTCTAACTGAGCGCTTTTTTTATGCAAGAGAGAAAATCATGGCAGGTAAATACGACTGGGAGCCGATAGAAAAATCTTATCGCACTGGTAAGTATTCTAATCGCCAACTTTCTAAGATTCACGGGCCAAGCGAAGCAACTATTCGCAAGAGAGCCAAAGATTTTGATTGGAAAAAAGATTTAAGTAAGCCAGTTAATCAGCGCATTAAAGAAAAACTGACGAATAAAGCGGCAGAAGATGAAGCGTTAGTTGCACCAAGCGACGAAGATATTGTAGAAGCTGCGGCCAATACAGCAGCAACGATTGTATTTCATCATCGCTCGTATGCTCAGAAAGGCCGAGAGATTACAGGTTTATTATTGGACAAGTTAAAACAGCAAATGGAAGCGGGAACCATGAAAGTGGCCGCGTTCGGACAAGTTGTTGAAACAGATATTCCCCTGGACTACATGGGTAAAACATTAAGCGCAGCGACACAATCGTTAGAACGTTTGGTGAAGATAGAGCGACAGGCATTCCGTTTAGATGATGACGATCAGAATGAGAACCCTAATGCCGATTTATCAGATGATGAGTTAGATAAGAAGATTAATGAATTCGCACATAAAAAATCTTAGCCGTGTTGAGAAGATACAATATCTCGCACTGCTAAAAGAAAAAGCGAATCGTGAAAAGTACAACAAAATTAAGTCTATGTTTCCTGATACTGGGGAGCTTAGGCGCGAGCTATACCCGAAGCACTTAGAGTTTTTTACCGCAGGCGCTTATCACCGTGAGCGATTGTTCATGGCAGGTAACCGAGTTGGTAAGACGGAAGGTGGCGGCACTGAGTGTTCCTATCATTTAACCGGTAATTATCCTGATTGGTGGGACGGTAGAAAGTTTGATAAGCCGATCCGCGCAATGGTTGCCGGTGACACAAGTGAAACAACTCGCGACATTCTGCAAAAGAAATTATTGGGCGGTAAATACGGTACGCCTGAATGGGGAACTGGGTTAATACCGGTTGATAATTTGGGCAAGCCAATGCTCAAGCAAGGTGTTTCAGGCGCATACTCAGAAGTACCGATTAAGCACAAGACTGGCGAATGGTCGTCGTTGAAGTTTAGAAGCTATGACCAGGGCCGAAGAATTTTCCAAGGCCAAGAGCTTGAATTCTTTTGGGCGGATGAAGAATGCCCGTATGAAGTTTATGAAGAAGGTTTACTTCGTACAGCGACAACACAAGGAATAGTGATTCTTACGTTTACACCGCTAACAGGTTTAACCGCGCTGGTTTTATCGTTTCTTGAGTCTCGCAAAGATCAAGAGCTTGGTGCTGGTGGTGGTCGTTATGTTGTTCAAGCTGGTTGGGATGATGTACCGCACCTAGACGAAGCTGAAATGGCAGAGTTGGAGAAATCCATCATGCCGCACCAACGCGCAGCACGTCGCAGAGGTGAACCGTCGCTAGGCGCTGGTGCTATCTACCCAATAGACAAAGCTGATTTTGAAGTTAAGCCATTTATGATCCCGCGTCACTGGGCAAAAGGTTACGCGCTTGATGTTGGTTGGAATAAAACCGCTGCAGTTTGGGGGGCATGGGATAGAGATAACGATGTTGTTTATCTGTATTCAGAGCATTACATGGGCAGAGCAGTACCAGCACAACACGTTGAGGCGATTAAAGGACGTGGTGCATGGATGCTGGGAACGATTGATCCTGCAGCTAAGGGCAGATCACAAGCCGACGGTAAACGACTTATTGAGGCGTATGAAGATGGCGGATTAAATATTATTCCCGCTGATAACGCAGTAGAAGCAGGCATTTATGAAGTCTGGTCGAGACTATCGACGGGCCGTTTAAAAGTTTGTTCAAATTTATCTAACTGGTTTTCTGAGTTCGGTTTATATCGACGTGATGAGAACGGCAAAATCGTTAAAGAAAACGATCACATTATGGATGCAACGCGATACCTAATCATGATGCTAATTAAAATTATGACGTCACCACCACCGAAAGATAAACCGCGTGACCGCAGAAATGGCGACTGGAGAAGTTAGTGGAAAAATTAAGTCATGTGCGTCGTTTAAATAAAATTCTAAATGAAATCGACTATCAACCTGAATGGCGCAATGAAGCGGATCGATGCCATCAATATTATGACGGCAAGCAGTTAGACCCGCAGCTTATCCAGGCATTAAAAGAACGTCGCCAGCCAGTTCTAATAACGAATCTTATTGCTCCTGCTATTAATGGCGTATTAGGCATGGAAGCTAGAAGCCGTACAGGTTGGTTTATTCGTGCAGACGACAACGAATTTGAAGACGTGGCCGAAGGTCTAAACGTGCGAGTAGGTGAAGGCTTGCGCATGGCCAAGGCAGACAAAGCCTGTTCTGATGCTTATCTAGGGCAGATCATTGGCGGCATTGGTTGGGTTGAAGTTAAAAAGAACAAAGATCCGCTCGGTGCAAAATATCGCATTGGCTATGTCCATCGTGACGAGATCGACTGGGACTGGAAAGCAGACAACTGGTTATTACGTAAACGCTGGATCGATATTGAAGAAGCTGTAGCGGCATTCCCGAAATATAAAAGCATTATTGAAGGTGCAGCCGGTGAATGGGCCAATTTTGATACGTCGTCGTTTAAGCCCATTGGCACTCTATTATCAAATGCGTATGACGAATATCAATACAGCACACGCGAAGAAACCGAATGGTTAAACCCTACTCGCGACATGATAAAGATTTATGAGCTTTATTACCGGGTATGGGAAAGTGAAATCATTATGCGCAGCGAAGATGGACGCGCCATTGTTTACAACCCTGAAAATAATATTCACGTTGCCATGATTGCAAGTGGAAAGGTTGAGGTTGAAAGACGATCTGTACCTAAGCTGCGTTTAAGCTGGTTTGCTGGCCCACATCATTTAGTTGATATGCCATCACCGCACCCGCACAACCATTATCCGTACATTCCGTTTTTTGGTTCGCGTGAAGACAAGATCAAAATTCCCTATGGCTTAGTTCGCCCAATGCTCAGCCCACAGGATGAAATTAATTTCCGTCGTATTAAATTAACCGCGCAGCTTAACTATAAGCGGATCGTGATGGATGACGATGCTACAAGCATGAGTGATGAAGCTCTTATTGACGAGGTTCATGCGTCGGACGGCATTGTTAAATTAAACCCAGTGGCGAAGCGTCAAGGCGGGGCAAGATTTTCTGTAGAAACAGATCAAGGCATTGCACAGCAGCAATTCCAAATCATGCAGGAAGCCAAGACGCTAATACAAGACGTTGCCGGTATTTATAACGCGTTTTTGGGTAAAGAGGGCGGCGCTCAGTCTGGTGTTGCTATCAACTCATTAGTAGAGCAAGGCGCTACAACGCTGGCCGACATTAACGACAATTACCGCGAAGCACGGCAGATGGTAGGCGAGTTAGTAATGGCGTATGAAGTTGAAGACCTGAAAGACAAACGGAATGTTCGCGTTGTTGTGCCAGGTAAGAAGCTGGGCGAAAAAGAGAAAGAGGTATTTATCAATCAGGAAGGTGAGGCAGGCGAGCTAACAAACGCTATCAGTCACGCTAAAACCCAAGTCGTGCTGGGAGAGATACAACAAAGCCCAGGCTATCGAGCACAAGTTACTCAAATGCTAATGGATTTCTTGAGCAAGCTGCCACAGGAATTGCAGCTAGGTTCTATGGACATAATCATCGAACAAATCGACTTGCCGCAAGATATTAAAGAGCGATTGATGAAAGCGTATGAGAAGTTAAGCGGCAATGTTAATCCTGATGATCTAAGCGAAGAAGAAGCCGCAGCGATGCAGGCAGAGCAAGAGAAGCAGCAGCAAAAGCAGGAAGCAATAGAGCAGATTGAAATGAAAAGCATGCAGCTTCAATTACAAGAATTGCAGGAGAAAATTAATAAGCTGGCTACGGATAGCGGCTTAACGACGGCCAAAACTGGTACAGAGCAAGTTAAGGCTGCGCAAATGGCGCAAGAGATGAAACGCAACGCAGCATCACCGCCGCCACTGCCTGAAATGTAAATCCAACTATTCGGAATTTCCTAATAGTTTAACTATCCGGAATTACCGGACAGTTCAAACAAGACCCGCCTAGTGCGGGTTTTTTTATGCCCGAAAGAAAGACAAAAGCCTACTTAAACAAGTGGGCTTTTTTGTTTCGGAAGGCCGACCGATAGAAGCCGAACTTCGCAGTCATGCGACAACTGACAAAGGTGAGAGAAAAAATGAGTACAGAAAATCTTATGAGCATCGATGAAGCAATTGAATCGGGTGATCCTGAATTAATCGCTCAAGCATTGGCTATTGAAGAATCCAAAGAACAGGTTGTAGAAGGTAAGGCGACAGAGGTTGAAGAAATTTCAACTGAAAAAGCTAAGCCTGATCCCGTAGCGACCGACGGTTTAGATGATGACGCAGGCAAGGCAATCGAATCAAAGTCTGGTGGGCATACGATTCCATATTCTGTTTTAGAAGCAGAGCGTGAAGCTAATAAACAACTGCGCGAGCAGCTTGAAAATAGCACGAATCAATATGCTGAACTTTCGCAAAAATACGAAAGCAACGAACAAGCTATCGAAAATGTGAAATCCCAGCTTGAAGCAAAAGGATTGGACACGGACTCAATGTTCAAGAATCCAAATGAAATTTCCGACGCAGATTGGAAAGACCTGGAGGAAGACTACGGGGCGATGGGCAAGATGATGAAGACCTTGGTTGCTAATCAGCAAGCCATGGCAAGTCAAATTCCCGCTGTACAGCAGCAAACGCAAGAAGCACAGCCGCAGGTAAACCCTGTAGTGGCTGCAATCGAAGCGAATGCGGATTTATCCAACTGGCAAAAGACTGATCCAGATCGTTGGACACACGTTGTTCAGATGGATGAAAGACTAAAAGCAGACCCGCAGTGGCAGAACAAATCTCTCGAAGAACGCTTTGCTCACGCAGCAAAACTCACCAAAACCGCGTTTGGCGACAATCTCACAACTCAAGATCGAGCCAACAAAATCATTCAAGACAAAACGCAAACAGCGCCCGATTCACTGACCGATCTAGGCGGTGGTCCAGCAGGCACTAAGTCTGACGTCGAAGCTCTTTCGTCTATGACGGCAGAGCAGATTGAGGCACGCATGGAATCCATGTCGAGCTCTCAAATCGACGCGATGTTTGCCGAAGGCTTCTAAACCAAAAGGTATTTCATTATGGGTACAGTAACCCGCTCCAATAAGTTATTTAACGCCGCTTTATTCTCAGAATATACACGCGGCTATTCATTCACCAACTTGCTAACGGGTGATGCTCCAAAGGCAGCAAAGGGTAAGTCTAGCCAAAAGCAGACCAACCCACACGCGCCGATTGTTCGCGTTAGCGATTTAAGCAAAGCAGCAGGTGATGCCGTTGAGATCGATGTGATCCATAAACTGCGTGGCGCTCCGACAATGGGCGACCGCAAGCTGGAAGGTCGTGGCGAAAGCATGACCACAGCGACCATGGAACTAAAGATCGACCAAGGGCGACACATGGTTGATGCAGGCGGCAAGATGGCGCAGAAGCGCACGAAGCACAACTTGCAGCAGCAGGCGCGAACGCTATTAGGCGACAACTACTATCACGACCTAGAAGACCAGGTTCTTCTTTATCACCTAGCCGGTGCGCGTGGAACGTTGCTCGATGCTGACTCTATTGTTCCTTTGGATTCACACCCTGAATTCGCGGAAATGATGGTGAACGAGCTAATGGCTCCATCTTACGACCGTGTTGCTTACGGTGGTGATGCAACGAGCTTAGATACGCTGGATGGCACTGACTTGTTCTCTCTCGACTCGGTTGAGCAGATGCGTTTACGACTAGATGAAATGTCATCTATGCGTATTCCGTCAATCAAGTTCAAAGACGACAAGATGGCGAACGAAAGCCCGCTGTACGTTCAATATGTTTCCCCGCGCCAGCTTCACGATATGAAGCAAAATGCCTCCCAGAAAGACCTTAACATGATGATGGCCTCGGCTATGAATCGTCAAAAAGGCTTCTCTCACCCGATTTTCTCCGGTGAGTGCTATATGTGGGAAGGAATCTTGATTAAGAAGATGCCTCGCTGGGTTGAGTTCGCTGCTGGTTCTACTGTTGACGTTTCTAATAACGACAATGGCGCAACCGTGTCGCAGAAAACAAACTCCGTTAAGGTTCACCGCTCTATCTTGCTTGGCGGCCAAGCCATTGCAAACGCTTACGGTAACGCAGGCAAAGGCGGTGACGACAAAGGCTACTTCGGCATGACGGAAGAAGAAGTCGATCACGGCAACGGTAAAGAAATCTCTATTGGCTGGATGAACGGTAAGAAGAAAATCCGTTTTGCTGATAAAGACGGTCGCCAAAACGATCACGGTATCTTTGTTATGGACACCGCGGTTTCCGCATAACCAAAACTGGGCGGCAACCGTCGCCTTTTTTTAAATAAATTTGTAGAGGTTAATCCTTATGGCTACTAAAAACTCAGCCACTTTCCGAAATACCGTTCCTAACGGCACGTTCGGCACAATCAGCAAAGCAGAAGGCACAGCGACATTTGATGGCGATGCGATCGACACAACTATCAATGTGATGAAGCTGGAAGCTGGCACCAAAATCTTTGGCATTAAAGCGTTTAACGATGCTTTAGGTGCAAGCACAACCGTAAAAATCGGTTACGCATTCTTAGACGCTGGTGATGGCACTGACGACGATGATGGTTTTGTAGCAGCAACGGCAACTGTTACTGCTGGAACACTGTCATATACCGGCAAACCAATCACTTTCGATGTTCCAGTTATTGTGACTGTGACCAACGAAGGTGGTGTCGCAACTGGTGATGTTGTTGTAATTCCTGAATACGAATTCCGAGGCGTTTAGTCTTAGGTTTGTATTTAGATTAAGCAAGCCTGTTCAAGAAATTGAGCAGGCTTTTTATTTGATTGAAAGAGTATTTAATCATGCCAGCGATTGAAAATAATTATTCTCCGCAAGGCGGCCAGCCTGTTGAGATTGCCTATATTGGAACAAAAGAAATTAAAAACGACACGCTATGCCGCACAGGTGTTGTTTGGTTTGGTCAGTTTGATATTCAGACTGTAGACCCAGTGGCCGCGTCGCGTTTATTGCGATTCCCGTCGGTATTTATTCGTGCTGATAAGCTAGAGCAGTACATGGAAGACCTAGAAAAATCGTTAGCGGAAGACGGCATAGATAGCGATAAGCCAGATCAAAGTTCTGATGATTCAGGCCAGCAAAGCGAACCTTCTTTATCTGATGCCAAGGCAGCCGATCCAGCGGAAGACGAAGTAAAATCGAAAGCGATTAAGGAAATTCAAACCGTTATCACTTCTTTGGATCAAGAAAACCCCGACCATTTCACAACCAAGGGTGAACCAAAGGTTGCAGCGGTACGCGCCCGTATGCCAGACGTTGAAGTTTCTGCCGCTGATGTTACAGAAGCATTTAAAGGCTTAAAGGTAGACTAATGTTGCACTTAGACTTCACAGATTTCAGCCTGATTGAGCACTTAACACTGCCAGATTTAGCAGGCTGCCCAAGAGCTAGTATTTCTGAAACCGCAGCCATTGTTATGTCTGATTTTTGTGAGGTTACTCAGTGCTACAGAGAAGAAATTAAACTGCAAGGCGATGGAGCGACTATGCAGTTTGATCTTATTCCCCCTCAGCAGGACGCTATTGTTATTGGTATTTTTTCGGTAAAGATTGGCAGTAAGGATTATTTGCCAGGTGATTATGACTCTCACAGCCCTTGCACAATTAATTTTTTAGAAGCACCGAAAGAAGAAGTTACCATTATGGTAATTCTAAAGCCTCGATTGAATGCCAAAACAGCACCAGAAAGCATACTGTCTCGATGGGCAGATACGATAGCCAAAGGTGTTCGCTACAAATTAATGGGTATGCCCGGCAAAACATGGAGTGATCCGCAGTTGGCAGGCTACTACTTGCAACAATTTGAAAGAGAATCGCTGCGCATTAGCACAGATATTCGCAATCAATTTTCCGTGGTGCGCACTGGTCGCGCCAAAAGAAATCAATCTTTCTTCGGTATTTAAATGACCACTCTAGTTACTACACTTATCGATTCCGTAAAGACTACACTGCAAGAAACTACCGACGATGGCGTCAGGTGGAAAAACGATGAGCTTATAAGTTATCTAAATGATGCAAGTCGATTCTTGGCAGAGAATGAGCCTGATGCTTATGCGGCCAATGTTACTTTTGAGTGCGTTACTGGTACCAAGCAAACAATACCAGATAACTCGACTCGCCTTCTTGATGTTGTTCGCAACCTAGACGGCAAGAAATGGGCGGTTAGTGTGGTGGATAAAAACACACTAAACTCAGCAAGACCAAACTGGCACGCAGAAAACCCAACAAACCAGCAAGAGCTTTTCTATTCTGATGATAGAAATCCTAAGCAGTTTTATGTATATCCTCCTGCGACTCAGGGCTCATTACTTGAAACCGTACTATCTCTTGAACCAGTGCGTCACTTGCCAAAAGAATCTCAAGACAAAATATCTTTACTTCAAGTCAATGACCGCTATGTGCCCGCCTTAATGAATTACATTTTATTCAGGGCGTTTGATAAGGACTCCGACACCGGTGGAAACTATCAGCGCTCTCAAGGTTATTTGCAGGGCGCTTACAACTCACTCGGTATTAAAATGCAGAATACCGCACGCATATCACCAAATACGCAAGGTTAATAAGCCATGATGAAAGTAGCGCCAATAGTACGCGGCGAGGCATCACCAATGCGCGTAACTTTTTTAAGCAAGGATAGTAGTTCTGCTATCGACGTAACGGGATGGACTCTATACGCGTCACTTGGGCGATCAAGGCGAGAGCTTGGCAGCATTGTAGAGGTGAGTGAAGTTGCCGATCCTTTTACCGCAGCACTAGGTCAGATAGCAATATCATTTTCTGATGAAATCACAGGCGGCATTACACTCAGTGCCGTTGTGGTGGAGCTAGCTGTAGATACTGGAACCGGTAAAAAAATACCGCTAATGCAAGCAACGGCAATGGTTCAGTCACAGGAAGATGCGCGAGTGCAGTATTACAAAACAATAGAGCCTGAAAATATCCTTCTAGCAGACGTTCCAACAGTAGTTCAGAGATCGGCAATGGCACCGCAAGAAATAAGTATGAGCTTTTCTACACAGTTAGACCCGACTTTTGATCTAGGGGTAATGGTTAAGTTCGACGAACTATCTCCAGAAGCAACTAGCTTTATTAATTCAGCCGTAGAATCAATAGAGCTAAAGCGGCAAGAAGTTGAAACCAAACATGCAGAAATAATGGGGATGCCATAATGCTAGGCTTTGATCTACCTACCTATATTAAACGGTGCAAAGAGCTTGTTGACGAGTGCGCTTACTGGGTTGGGCGGGCTCGACACTGGGCGCGAATGGCTCTTACTGGTGTTGGCATTGTTCATATCGAGGTAGGCACAATTGATATGATTGTCGGAACCGAAGATGATGTATTCACTTATTACATTGTTAATGATGATCTAAACACGATGACCTTTTTTCTTGTTAGTGATCCAGTTCCTGGTACCAGTTTTCAGATACGCAACAACGGCTTTGGCATTGTTCAGGTTCAGCCATTGAATGACGGAATAGTAAACAGTCCTGGTACTCTGACTTTAAGAGGGCACGGCTCGGTTGTTTCTCTTGTGGCGATCAGGCCAGAGATTGAAGGCGTGCCTGCAATGTGGGATTTAATAGGGGATGTTAAGCCACTATGAATACAACTGCGAAAGGCGCATACCAAATTGAAGTTTTTGAAGATGGCCAACTCATCGAGGATACCGGCGAGTTCGATAATTTAATTACTGACTTAGCATTGGCAGAGGGCGATCCATTTAATACTGGTATGTTATGTATCGGTACTGGAACTACTCCGCCTCTCATCACTGATGTTTCATTAGAGGAAGAGATAGCTGCAAAAAGCTGTACCTTTAATACGACCGCAACGATAACAACGAAAGGCAATAGTCGTTACGCCAAGCGATCAGTAACTTCTAGCTTTAACGGGGTTAGTGGCAACATATCAGAGGTAGGTTTTCGCGGTGGAAATCTTAATGCCGTTCGTAGTAGGTCACTTATTAGTGACGGAAATGGTGTGACTACGATCATTCCAGTTAAGCCAGAGCAGACAATCAAAATAAGCTATTTTGTTTATATTCTTATACCTGATGTGATGGCAACTGGAACGGTTACAACTCCTTACGGTTCGTCAGCTTTCACAATCAAGTCACACAGTGATATTCATTCCCCAGCTGGTATTTTTGCAGGTAGGTTTAACAATCCTTTTGCTGGCTATTCGCTAAGAGCTATTTTAGAAAACGATAGTTATGTTGAGTCTACAGTCTTCAACTGGGTTTATGATGCAGGGGCAAGAACAGCAGCTGCCACGGTTAATTTTTTAGCAACAGATGAAGGCAATAGGGTGGTCCATAGATTTCAATCATCGATAGACACGAACAACCTACCAATTATTGAATTGGAGACACCTTTAATAAATCCCTTGAATAGTGATATTAGTTTCACGCTAACCTTCAGTTGGAATAGAGCGTGATTGCCCACTTCGCGCTAATGGGCGACCTATATCAGTATGAACATTACAATACGGAAGCATCGCTATGGAATAGCTACCCTTGGCAAATAGGGGCTGAGAATCATCTTAATGTTGAATGCAGTATGCCTGAATTTGGTATGGGTAAAACCATTTGGTGTGTCGATGAAAACGATTCGTCCATGGTTATTTCCAGCGTCGCTATTAGCAGTTTTTCAATGTATTCATCCCTCATCACAATAGATAATTATGGGAATATTGGCGGTGATGTGGGTAATACCCCCGACCCAATACCGCACTCGTTAATTGGGATTTTTGGCGGAAGCATTACCAAAATTACAACAAAGGCACTGGCTACCGACATTGAAATCGATTCCCACTCAGAGCGATCTGATGACCCCGTTCCTTCTATTGGCATTCTTAGTGGAAGCGTTACCGGCATATCTACAAAATTAGCGATCATATCTGTCGATTCAAATTCAGAGCGTTTGGATGAACCTGTGCCAAATATAAGTATTTTAAATGGCAGTATTACAGCAATATCAAGCGTATTAGGAAGTTAGAATGAAAAGTGAAGTGTTTGGTAAATATAAAATCCAGTTAGTGAATAGCGATAATTCAATACAGGAAGAAACCGAAGAACAAAACAATCTAATATTAGATTCAGCACTAAATTACGAAGACTATTGGTCAAGCTACCCTTATCTTGCGATAGGCTCGGGCGTAGTAACTCCGCCAAGCGTGACTGATACTAATCTTGGTAATCAGGTAGCGGTAAAGTTAATTAGATTTACGGAGTATATTCCTGTTATTGATGAGGGGAGTACTTACCTAGCGACACTCCGGGGGACGACAGAGTTTACTAACATTGACGGCGACATATCTGAATTAGGGTTAAGACGAGACTCTGCGACTGGGCCGCTTTTTACGAGAGCCCTAATAAAAGATTCCGCTGGCAACCCAACTTCAATACAAATAAGTAGCGGCCAAAAACTAAAAATTACTTACTCTATTTATGTCAGGGTAGAGAAAATTATATCGTCAGGTGTTACCCCAACCCCTCACGGCGACTTGTATTGGGATCTGGTTCCCGACCTATCAAGAATTAGACTTGATAAAAATTTCGCAATGATCCCAAAAGCTAATATTGATATTTTTGGATTTAGCCGTACAGGAACCTTTAATAAAGACATCCCAAATAGAAATGCATCTTTCACAGCTACTTTAGCGGCCACTACTTCAGATCGAACTTTTAACGCAGGTAGTGATTTTACAAGATCAACGTATTCTGCGTATGTTTTTAAACTAACTCAACCGTACACACTCCCCGCAAACTATGAAATGACGGTTAGCTTTGAAACGTCATGGGGCAGACGATCGTGATTCCTGTATTCAATCAAGAGGCTGTAACGGGTGAGCTAATACGGCCAACTCGTTTTTTACCTGTGATTGATTGGCCGTACGAATCTTACTCTACAGCTTTTGGCCCATGGGATATTGGTTCAGGTTCAGGTAGTCCCGATATGAGCCGGGGAAATTATGGCACTGGGTGGGTGGCTTATTTGCTCAATGACGGCACAACCTTCTTGCAGAAAAAAGTTCCAGATAAATTATGGGATGGTAACCCACGACTGCTACTGAATCTTTCTGTGGGCATTAAGAAAATTGACTTGGAGTTTGCACCAGCCGGCCATGTAATTCTTGGGTATATTAAACCCGATAATAAAATGGGTGTATGGTGGCGAAATCCCGATACTGGCTTGCCGCAACTACTTGACCTTGAGGTAGATGTTCAAGACGTTCTCATTACTGTAGAGAATAAAGATGAACCGGCTACAACTGATGTCTTTTTATGGTACTTCAAGGCAGGCTCTCTTTATCTTCGCCTTCACTCAGAACGATTCGATATAGCTCATGGACCTTATACCACTGGCTTAGTTAATCCTGTCATTATTCAAGCCGGTATTAATCACCGCTATGGCTACCAAGTAGATTACCGCGACTTAGGACAATCACCAGATGAAACTTAGTATTTCTCAGTTTGCAGGCGAAATGCCGATCATGGCAGAGCACTTACTGCCAGAAAATTACGCCACTAAAACATTAAACGCACGCATGGAAGGTGGCTCACTTATTCCTATTCGTGATGTGGAAGCAACAGCATATACGGCTGCAAACGATGTGAATTCTTGGGCGATTTATCCCTTTGATAAAACTAAGGTTTTAACGCGCACCGATGAGGCTAACTTTGTGCGAAGCCCGCTGGCTAACGATACCTGGGACAGAGTTTATATTGCAGGCAATGGAGCGCCACCGCAGGTGGCTTTTACCAGTGGTGGTACTCTATCGTTGGCTAGTTTAGGTGTTAATAAACCAGCAACGCCAACGGTACCAACATCATGGAACGATGCGCAGCCACCAAGCCCTGACTACCAAATAGTTAGATGTGCTTACTACGTTACCAATGTGACTCAGCGAGGTGAGGAGTCGGAGCCATCGGACACAACACAAATTATTAATCGTTGGGATGGTGCGAGCATTCCAGTAACGCTAGGCTCTAGCAACGATGCAAGGTCAACAAAGCGCAGGCTATATCGCAGTGAGGGCGGCGGGACATTCAATCTAGTCGGTGAATACCCAGTAAGCAATACCGCGACAACGGATAGTGTTAAAAGCGCCATGCTAGGAGCGCCCTGTAATTCAGAGTCTTTTAATGCGCCACCAAGTAACCTATCCGGTTTAACCATGGTGGGCAATGGATTCTTGGCTGGTTTTTTTGGAAATACGCTTTGTTTCTGCGAGCCGTATTATCCGCACGCTTGGCCTATTGAATATCAATATGCCTTCCATGACGACATTGTGGGAATCGCTGTTGCCGGTGGATCGGTCACTGTTACCACCACAGGTAATCCGTGGATTGTTACAGGCGGCCACCCGTCAGCAATGAGCCAGACCCGACTTGATTTAAGAGCCAGTAACCTGAGTCGCGCTGGCTTGGTTGACATGGGTAATATCTGCTTATACCCGTCAAGCGAAGGTCTCGTTGTGGCGTCACCTTCTGACGTTAAGGTTATTTCCTCAAATGTAATAAGTAGAGGGCAGTGGTTGGCATTAGACCCGAACAGCTTTAAAGCATTTCGATACCGTGGCCAATACTTGTGCTTTGGCTCAAGCACTAGCTTTATCTTCAACTTAGAGAATGGAATATTCCCACTCTCTATAGCCGGTACAGTTCTTGACGGACATTATCAGGCTGATGAGGATATTTTGTACTTGCTGATTAAAAATGCCAACAATACCCGAAGCGTGGTTAAGTTCGATGCTGGCTCTAACATGGAGCTAACTTGGGAGTCACGAGAGTTTATTATGAGCAGTGCTTCCGTGCTCAGTGCTGGCCGTGTTGATTCTGATGCTAGTGCAACGATTAATATTACCGGCGACGACTACAACTTCAATCATACCGTACCAAACGATACCGGTTTCCGCTTGCCGTCAGGACGGCCAAAGCGGTTGAAGATAGAGCTTAAATCCACAGAGCGAGTGAACACGGTCACACTTGCAAGTAGCATGAGCGAATTACTATGACCCGCAGAGTTCAGTCGATAAACCCAAACGATCCGCAGGCATTGCGTAAGGTTATTGAGGCGCTAGAAGTTTCAGAGGGCGTGCGGGGAAACAAGGATGATAGAAAGCCGACAATCAAAGAAGTTAGAGCCATGCTTGGTTCTGGCAATAGTACCGATACCAGTATTGCTTTTGGTGGCTCTTCTGGTGGAGTAAGCGGCGGGGCGGTTCCAAGTAAGCCAAGCGGATTAAGCGCAAAAGAATTTGAAGATTTTATTGTGCTTATGTGGGATTGGCCTTTATACCAAGGACATTCAGGCAGTGAAATTTATAGATCAACCACTGATTCACTTGCAAGCAGTGAGCGAATAGGTAGCACGGATAGTAACTATTTTGTTGATTGGATGGCAGTAGCAGGACAGACCTATTATTACTTTATTTGCCATAAAAACGCAGTTAGCTTAGGAGGCAGAACAAGTCCGTTTTCAGAATCGGTATATGGGAAGCGTGTTGATCCTGTTGTTGTTATTAACCCAGTAGCCAAAGCTGGAATAATAAATACTACTGGCGCAACACCGATTGATCTTGGCAGTATAGATGACGGAAAGACAATCCTTATAAATATAAGCGGCATATTTACTTCTGAGATAGAATACGACGAGATAGGTGCAGCATTGCTATCAGAAGATGGGAATGCAGTTGCTATTATCCTAAAGAAAAACGGTGTCGCTATTCAGACGCTTACACCTACCAAAACCCAAACCTCTCTTATTGGCCCCAATGGTCAGGCAAAATACTTGCACACGGTAAGCAATAGCATTGTCGAGCTATCTACAGCAGGCGCACTAACCTACACGATGGAAGTCACAAGGCTTTTCCCTTCTAACAACGATACCTTCCAGATTTCATACTCAATTCAAACCTTATAAACAGATTGAATTTACGCCCGTAAAACGGTACTTTATCTAAAATGCACAAATTTTAACCTAAGCCCGAACTGGATTATTCCGCTTCGGGCTTTTTTGTGGGCGCTATTCATGATTCACAGCAAAATTATCGAGTTTGAGGAAGCCTACCCGGTACTGTCTCATCCAGAAATATTTAACCGGATAAAAGACGACCTAGCCGTCATCGAAGACCTTTCACCTGGCGATAATGAGTTATTTATTGGCACATTCGATGATGAAATTCTTATTGGCGTTTGGTGGCTAGAGGCACTAAGCAGTACCACTCTTGATGTTCACGCTCAAATACTCCCGCAATACAGAAAGCACAAGCACGCGTCATGGCTGCAATGCCTTGAAATTATAATCAACGAATTGCCTAACGCGCATAAAGTCCAAGCAAAAATCCCTACCTGCTTTCCTTCTGTTTACCAGTATGCAAAGCATAACGGAATGATGGACGAAGGGCTTGAGCGTCAAAGCAAATTAATTAACGGCCAGTACTTCGATCAATGGTGCGTAGGCGCAACAGTAAAAGAAATGGTGAAGCATGGGCAAGGTTAAAAGTGGTATCAAATCCGTAACAAAAGCGGTTGATAAAGGGCTAACTCAAATAGATCCGACAACCAAAGAAGGGTTGGCCAACCTAGCAACGGGTGGCATGTATGGCGCTCACAAGAACATATACGACAAGCTAAAAAACAAAGAAGACGGAACGGTTGGCGAAACCGAATCTGAAAAAGCGGCTGGCGATGTTGCTATTGCAGAGTACGACTTTGCAAGAGAAATGGATTTTGTTAAAGACGAATACGCCAACCGAGTTGAAAGGCTAGGTACTGATCAGATGCAGAGTGCCGTCATGGGCCGCGCCAATATTGATGCGCAAAAGCAAGTTGGTGCGATGGTAGACAATACCGAAAACGCATTAAATCAATCAGGAATTGACCCAAGCTCAGGCCGCGCAACAAGCACAATGACCGACGCGACTATTGCCGGTGGCGACGCATTGGGCAATTCAAAATCTCAGGCTGCATTCGCTTTGGATAGTGCACACCTCGAAGGAAAAAATAATCGAATTGCAATGGCGATGGGCGAAAAGACTAAAGCCGTTGCTGGATTGCAAGACATTGCGGCAGGCTCAAACAGGCTTGCCATAAATAAAGCCAACAACAAGTTCAATGATAACGCAGCGAATCAGCAAGCTATCGGAACTGCGGTGGGCATGGGCAGCCAAGCATATCTTGGCCGGGAGAAGGATTAAGGCATGTTTAGCAAAATATCTGGCCTAATGGATGCACAAAGCGCAGCAATAGGCCGTGCGACTAATGCGTTTAAAGATAAGAAAAAAGGCTTTCAAGAATCCCTAAAAACAAGAAGTGCCGCAATAACTCCAGCAGCAGAAGCGGTGAGTTCGGAAGCGGATTTAGGCCAGTCAAGAATCGAGGCTCGACGTCAAGGCTTGGCTGATGACGGTGCGCTACTTGGCAACAGCATGGATGGCAAATCGTTTGATGAAGTCAATGCCGAAATACAGCGCCGCGATTGGGACAACTTCGACAAGAATGATAAGCCTTATATTTTGAATTATGCCGACGAGATCACCAGTGGTAAATATTTAGACCGGTCTATCGAGCAGGCAAGACAAGGTGTTGAGCAAGGATTTAATCAAGCTGAGTCAGCCCAAAATATGAGAGACAAAGACTTAGGGGTTGGACTATCAAGTGCGCAGATTGAAGATCGACGCACGGATTTAGCGAGAGGGAAAACAGCCGCTTTAATCGATGCAGAAAACAACGCTCGTTTAGCGGGAACAGACCGAGACAATGCACTTCTTGCAGGCTCTCACATGCCAACTGGGGGGAAGTAGCAATGTATGGATTAGTGGATATTCAGCGATCTATTGATGATAGCGCCAAGCAAGGCATTAGAAACGCAGCTCAACTAGAGCAAAACCGAGAGGCGAGTAACGATGCCTTGAAAGCTCAGGACAAAATAAACCAGAAGAACAGTATTGCTCAAGGTGCAGGAATGGGATTCATGATGGGCGGTCCAGTTGGCGCGGTCCTTGGTGCTGGCGCAGGTTATTTAGTTCACGACTTCTTTTAGGTAATTAATTATGAATGTAAACGGTTTAAGTAACGCTGGTTTTATGGGCGGTCTAATGCAAGGCGCACAGTTTGTAGAGGGTATGCAAAACCGCACCAAGGCCAATGAGCGAGCAGAAGCGCAAGCAGGTAGAGCGCAAGAGTCGCACGATCAAACCACCAAACTTAATGGTCTAAAAATAGATGAGGCAGAAACCAAAAAGCTACAAAGCGAGTTTGGCTTAATGACTCGAAAAATTAGACTTACTGGCGAAATGCCATCAAAAGAAGAGTTCAAAAAGTTTAAGCCGTTTGGGGTGGATAAGTTACTTAACAGCAACTACATCGAAGAAAACCAAAATGCGGGTGCTGCTATACACAAGGCGAGAACAACGGGCGAATGGGGTGCTGATGCAATCACAGCATTAAACACAACCTTCTTTGATAAGTTGCGAGAGAAGGAGAAAAACACTGGAGAAAAGCACCGCGTCGTTGATGCTCAAGACATGGGGGATGGTCGCTTTGGTTTGATGTTAGAAATCACCGGCAAGGATGGGAAAAAGCGTATTGCGCCACTCACTAAAAATGGCACTCCAGACAAGGATGACAATCTTGTTCTTTTTGATGAAAGCAAGATGGACGAAATACACCAAGTTCAGCTGCACCGCGCAAACATGGCCTATCTATGGGAGAAGAACAAAAACAACCCTAAAGCTGCAGCAGACTTTCTTGACGGCATTGTGTTTCCTGCAAAAGCCAAGAAAGCACCGGGCTTAGAGTCCATCTATGACAAGTCCACCGGAGGTGACCAAAAAGTTATTTGGAATGGCAGCCAGTATGTACCTATTGGCGGCGTAAAAGCGAATAGCGGCAAGGGAGGCCGAGGTGGTAGTGGCGATTCTGCTAATAATAAACAATTCTCTTTATCCGTTAGAAACTACCAGCAAGATTTAAATGCTGCTCTTGAGACGGGTGATGAAAATGCAATTCAGCAAGTAAAGCAGATGCATAAAAATACTTCAGGTTTGGACTTTGACTTAATTGAAAAAGCAGCAATTTATAAGCGCAACACGCTTAACGATTACTCGCCATTAACGTATGAAGAATTTAGCCAATTTAATCAGCAGATGAATAATGCCAGTGCGAATGCTGATGTTAATGAATTGATAAGCAATGACGCCGAATTATTTGGCAATCAAAACCCGCAGCAAGATAGTCCACCCGATGGATTAGTCCAAGTAGATCCAATACCTCAAGCACCCCAAGTACCTAATAATGATCAAGGCTTATCAAGCGCAGCAGGCTTTAGAGGAATGCCAAATATTACGCCCGAACAGCGTCAGGGTATTGATGCTATTAATCAAACCAAAGCTCAAGTCAAAATTCAGCTAATGGGAGAGCTTGATTCTATTCGGTCTACCCTTTCGAGCAGCGGCCGAAGAACCCCAACAAAACGGGAAGCTGATTTGTTAAAGGCCATTCGTGAAATTGACAGCGCCTATGATATGGACTCCCTCAATACTGCGATTGCAAAAATGAAGCTTGGTGAAGAATCACAAAAGCCAGGCATAAAAGACGCTGCTCACATGGCTGCACTTTAAATTAATTCTATTTTACTTTTGAGACTTTCTTAAAATGAGCGAAAACAAAAACCAGTTTGGTCAAGGTCTAGCTGAATATGCGCAGAGCCTTGTGAATGCTGAGCGCAGCAGTGAGTTAGAAATAAACACTGCGCCATTGGACAGTGGCCAAGGCTTTGGTGGTGATGTTATTGATTCAATACAGTATGGACTTGCTCAAGCGAGTGGCGGCCTAGCGGAAACAGGTTACCAACTAACAGGCATTGAAGCCCTTGCGGATGCCCGTAATGCTTCAAACAACTGGGGTAAGTCGCAGCTAGAAGAAATGAGCCCTGAAGGTCGTGACGCCATGACCGCTCAAATCTTTGAAGAAAGTAAGCCTGATGCCTATGGTGAAACTAGCTTGGGGCTTGGTGAGGGTGCGACGAATTGGAAGACTTGGGCGCTGCAATTATCTAGCCTTGCTGGTCAAATGGTTCCGCAAATTGCATTAGGTGGCGGCTTTGCCAGCTTGGGCGCCAAGGTTGCCGGCAAGGTTGTAATGAAGACTGCAGCCAAGAAAGCGATGGCGAGTGGTGCAACAAAAGAAGCCTCGATTCTAGCGGGTAAGAAAGCAGCCGAAGCCGCATTCGCCAGTGTCAGAGGTGGTGCAGGTGTTGTGGGTTACGCTGCGGTTGGTACTGCCATTGCTGGCGGCATGATCGGCAATGAAGTGCGCGACGAAGTAATGGAAATGACCAATGAGCAGTTGGATCAATCTAATGAATATCGCAAGCTGTACTATCAGCTTCAAGATATGCAGCCTGATTTAGACGTCGAAGGCTTGCGCGACCTAACCAAGCGAACGCTTGCAGACCGCACCGCGACCACTGTTCAAAAAGACCCGATGCTAATCACCAGTAACCTACTAATGGAGGCCGTGGGTGGTAAGTTTTTAGATGATATTTTCCGTGGCGTGGGTTCGGGTAGTCGCTCAATTAATGCTGGTAAGCAATTTGCAGTGCAGGGCTCTACCGAAGCCGCTCAAGGCGGTATTGAAAAATATGCGTCTAACGCTGCAATTATCAGCGAAGGGGTTGATCCTAGCCGTGATGCCTTTGATGGCGTTAAAGGTGCAGCAGCAAACGAGGGTATCTTAGGTGGTGCACTTGGTGGAGCTATGGGCGCTGCGCGTAAAGGCGAGCCATTGCCACAGCATGAGCCCTTACCAATCGACAATACGGAAGAATCCAATAATACCGCTGAAAGTATGCAGCCAGAAAGCGAACAGCTACAACAGCCAGAAATGACTCTTGATGAAGCCGTCGAGCAAATCAAAGCCGAGCGTTCTGAATACCGTGGCATCGATGACGATATTACTATTGCTCAAAAGCAAGGTTTTGATGAAGAGGCTGTGAGACTGAGAGCGGCAAAGCGTAACTTTGAAATGGCGCAAGACTTAATGAATGAAGGCGACCGCGATAGTGCTATGCGCTTTCGTGAACGGGGCCTTAAAATTTACCGCGATGTTATGGAGCCGAATTCACCAGACAATCATGAGTCGTCTAATTTATTCCCAGCCGAGTACGTTGCTACTGGCAACCTCATGCCAAGAGAAAATACAGCTGTAGCGGTCGCTAATCAGAAGCAAGGCGAAACGATTGATGCACAGCGCCCCGCTGATATTTCTCAACAATTAGGCAGCCCAGCAGAACGATTAGCGCATGAAGATATTATTTATGCTGGTCGTGATACTACCGAGATCGACGAAGCGAAAGCGAAGACTGATAGCGCGTTCATGGCACAGCATGAGCCTAAGCCAGTAAGCGAATTAGATGCAGAAGTTAAGCAGGCCGATCCTGTTATTCCTATGCTTGGCTTTGATAAGGATGAACCATTACCAGCAAACGACAATACAATTTACGCACCGCAAGACTCAGTCGAGCGTGATGCAGCCAAAGCAAAAACCGAGGCTGCATTCACGACGCAGCAAGGAAAAGAACCTGGTGCGTTTAATTACGACGAAGTGCAGCAGGACAAAGACCAAGCAGTTAATCGATTAACTGAAATCATTGCTGATATTAAAAAGACCAATGTTCAAGACGTGAATATTGACGTGAATATTAAAGGTGAGCGTGGGCGTAAGGGTCGGGTAAAAATTGGCGATAATTATCAGCCGGTAACTTTCAAACTGGTTGATATGGATGCCAACCCAGCACTTAAGCCAACAATCAGCCGCAGCGAAAACCAATTCCGTGACCGCAACCGAGCCGCAAGCGATACTCAAATAGCCAGTATTGCAGCCAAGCTAGATTTTAATGAACTAGGCGAAAGCCCGCGCATGACTTCTGGCGCACCAACACTATCACGAGAAGGTCGCGTAATTGGCGGCAATGGTCGAATGGCAGCCATTCGTAAAGCGTACTCAGGAAAGGCGGCAGGCAGCTACAAAGCTGAATTGAAAAAGCGAGCTAAAGAGTTCGGCATTAATCCGGCTTCTATCGACAAAATGAAATCACCTGTATTGATTCGCCAGTTTGATAACCCTGTTGATATTGCCAAGACTGCTATTGAGTCGAACAACTCAGGCACAATGGATATGAGCGCCTTAGAGCAGGCGGCAGCAGACAATACCTTGCTACCAAACGTGCCTGATTTAGAAATGGATGACGCAGGAAACATAAACTGGAACAATGAAGGCAATAGGCGCTCAATCCGCGGATTCATTTCAGCGCTTCCACAGTCATCACAAAATAGTTTATTGAAAGGCGATGGCACTATTTCGCCAGCAGGCATTCGACGTTTTGAAAATCTATTGACCTATAAAGCCTTTGGTCAAAATCAGGTACTCGACAACCTAATCGAAAACGCGAAAGAAGAATCTAGCCAGAATATTAAAAACGTATTGCAGTCACTAGCGCCACATATTGCCATGGTGCGCCAAGGCATGAAGCGAGGTGACTACCATCACATTGACATTACCGACCATCTTGTCGAAGCTATTGAGCTGCTAGAAAGCCTGAGAGCATCGAGCCGCAGTGTGTCGGATTATATGGCCCAGCCTGATATGGTGAGTGTTACCGACCCGGTAACGAATGCCATTGCTCAAGAGTTAGAGGAGAACGTAAGAGCACCGAAAGCCTTGCGTCAACAGATTAAAGGATACTATGATGCAATAGTAGCCGCAGGGCATCCCGACCAATCCGATATGTTTGGCACCAAAAGCGTATCCCTTACCGACCTTGTAGGATTAAATAATGACGAAGCCAACACTCTCGAAAGAGATGCAGGACAAGATGGACCTAGTATTGAACGTGCACCAGCACCTCAAGAAGCACAACCTAGCAACGATAGTGGGCGAGCAGAAACCGAGCCGACCGCTAGCGAACCCAATACCAGCTCCGAAGAAGAACTCTTAACTTCTTATACGGAAGAAGATATTGCGACTTTAGAGGCGAAAAACAAAGCCGCCTCTGATGCTAAGGCAAAGGCCGAACTGCAAGCCGACCAAAAGGCAAAGGCCGACACAGAGGCAAACGACTTCAAGCTATCTGGCTCTGATAGAACCGCAGACGTGGCCGCAGCAGAAGGTCAGAATTCTTTATTTGATACTGCCGACAAGGTAGACCAAGCCGCAAGCGAAACCGCAACCTCTAAAAATAACGACACTCCAGAACCTACCAAAGCCCAGCAAGAAGCAGGCAACTACAAGAAAGGCCATGTAACCATTCAAGGTTTGGATATTGCCATTGAAAATGAGCGTGGCTCTGAACGCAAAGGAACCGATCCAGACGGTAATGAATGGGCAGTTAAAATGGCTCACCATTATGGCTACATTAAAAAAACCGAAGGTGCCGACGGTGACCATGTAGACGTATTTATCGGTAAAAATCCAGATAGCGAAAAGGTTTTTGTTGTTGACCAGGTTAATCCAGACGGCACGTTTGACGAGCACAAAGTAATGCTTGGTTTTAACAATAAAGTGACCGCCACTGTAGGCTACAAGTCGAGCTACCAAAAAGGCTGGAAGGTTGGCCCAATCAAATCTATGACTATGGCCGAGTTTAAAGACTGGCTAAAATCAGGTGATACTAAAAAGCCTTCTGCTACCCTCATTGATGAAGGTAGCAAAGAAGCTGTAGACAGGCTTGAAAGAAATGTAATCAATGCAGAATCAGCAGTTGATGATTTAAACAAACAGCTTAATGATGTTGCAGCAAAGCTAAAAGAGATACCAAGCTGGGCGGAAACAGGTCGAAACAATAGAAGCAAAACCTTTGGTAAAAATATCGATAAACTGACAAGCAAGGAGCAGGATATTTTTAGAGAGCTTCAAATAGCTCAGAACAATCTAACAAAGGCAAAGAATACTCTTAGCGGGTTTAATCGCGGCACACTGCATGAAAATGGAATGCCAAAATCACAAAAATCGGAAACTGAATCATTTAACTTAGAATATGCAGAGGCGATAAAAATCATTGCCAAGCCTGGCGATAGCCTTGAACACATTCAAAGTAACTCAGTTGAGAAAATAATAAAGTTTAATAAGAAAACAGTGTCGGTTGATACGTGGGCAGGTAAGCAGAATAGGCCATACCTTGATTTCTTGCCGATAGTTGACGGGAAAGCTCTTGAGCCAAGAGAAGTAATGCCAACCGCCAAAAGAATGAAAAATTCCAGCAGTGAAGCAACAAGCGAGCAGCGTGAAAAACTCACAGAAATAGCTAATGACTTTAATCGTGGCTTGGATAATGTAAATAAAACCGTAGCCAGAAAAGCAAAAGCTAATGACCCTATATCTAAAGTAGAAGCGCAGGCAGCCATTAAGCAGCATGAAGACTATCTAGCAAAAAGGCAGGAAGAAGCTAATCAGGCTGACGTGAACGAAGAGGAACGAGCCAATAAACTCTATGGTGATAAAACCAAGAGTGAACTACTTAAAAAGCTAGATGGTCTACAAGACACTAATTACGCCAGTGGTGAAATTAGTGATGGCAACCGCTCAACCAGTAAGGCAGTAAATAACGAGGCCGCAAGATCAAGCGCAGAAGAAGCGATGAAGCTAGAACGCTTTATTAAAGATAAGTTTGGTGATTTAAAATTAGATCAGAAAGCCAATAAAAAACCTTCTAAAAATACCGTATTTACAGAAGATGCAGCAGAGAAAGCGAGAGCGTTACTAAAGGCGAAGCTAGGGCAAATGAATTCCGGCCTAGACCCTGAAATAATGCAGGCTGGTATTACACTAGCAGGCTATCATATTGAGAAAGGTGCTCGAAGCTTTGCAGCATTTGCCAAAGCCATGGTTGAAGACTTGGGCGACACAGTTAAGCCTTACCTAAAATCATGGTACATGGGTGTTAAGTATGATCCAAGAGCCTCAGATTTTGACGGCATGAGCGAAGCCGTAGAAGTTGAAACTACTAAAATTGATGATGCTCTATTGAGCAGAGAGGATAGCGATAATGCTGAATATACCGCAAGCAGTAAGAAATCAGATAGCGGAAAAAATGACGACGAAGCCCTTCAAGAAGATATTTTCAATGAAGGACGAGGACGAGTCAGACAAAATGCTAATGAAGCTGGCAATGAAGCAAGTGAAGTTCAACAAAAACCTTCAAGCACCATGGGCAGCAGTGGCGCCACTACTAATGGAAAATCCAGCGATAAGCAGCTACACAATGAAAAACCCGAACTGGAAAGCAGCACTGCCAGAAGTGCTGACGATAGCGGAAGCCTGCCAGATAGCACAGGTGGACTATTTGCTGAACAAGAAGCAAGTGGAGCAGTTGAGCGAGTCGCTAACAATTCCCCTTTAAGCATTCCAAGCCTGGGTAAAAAACTAAAAGGGTTAAGTGCCCAGCCTGCAAACAAAGAGCAGATTAAGGAAAGAATGCCTTTCCTTACTGATGGTCAGGCCGAAGACGTAGCCATTACAGAGAAGCGATTCTCTAAAGACGACGGCTACGGAATGATGTTTACCAACGGAACCGGAACCGGCAAAACCTTTACGGGATTAGGTGTTGTTCGACGATTCGTTGATGAAGGGAAAGGTAATATTTTAATTATGGTGCCAAAGCAAACCATTGCTTCGGCATGGATAAAGGAAGGCGCTAAGTTTTTTGATTTACCCGTAAACAGACTTGATGATATTCGTGATGCTGGCAAAGGCATAGTCATTACAACCTATGCCAACGCAGCAAAGAACGATGCCATTGTCAGTCGTGATTGGGATTTAATTGTTTCGGATGAGTCACATTACCTATCTTCTGACCAGAAAGGCAGCAATACGGACGCTCTCAAAAAATTAAGAGCGGTATCTTTAAAAGAAAGTAGTGCTTATGAGCGAACCTTATCTTTAAATCCAGACCTTGCAGAAGAATTAAATAAACAAAGCGTAATGGCGAAAGACCCGCTACTTACAAAATCAGTGCGCGAAAATGCGGCAAAATCAGCAAGTAACTTAAATAATAAATTATCAGCCCTAGCAAAGAAAGAAGGTGATCGACTCTCAAAAATAAAGCCCAAGGATAAACCTAGAGCGCTATTCTTAAGTGCAACTCCTTTTGCTTATGATAAAAACGTGATCATCGGACAAGAGTTTTTATTTGACTGGGGCAGTGATAAAGGTTTGTCAGGCTCTAAATCCTATAATCACGCTGATAACTACCAAGAGTTTATGATGACTCACTTTGGGTATCGTATGCGATATGGCAAACTAACCCAGCCTGATGCCAAGGTAGATAAAGGATTGATGGAGCGAGCATTTAATACCTGGCTTAAAAAAGAGGGTGCGCTTTCTGGCCGATCTCTTGATAGTGACTTTGATTACGACCGTCGTTTTATTCTGGCTGAAAACAGAATAGGCAAGCGTGTAGACGATGCGCTTTCTTGGCTCAGTGGTCGAGATATTGAAAAAGAAACCGATGAAAGAAAAGAAGCAAGACGCACGCTTGAGGGGATAATTGCAGGTGATAATTTCACCTACCACGCTCGAATGTATTTTCTTGAAGCATTAAAAGCACGAGAGGCTATACCTCATGTTAAGAAATATTTAGCCGCAGGTTTTAATGTTCTATTAATGCACGACTATAAAAAAGGTGGGGCGATAAACCCATTCAGAGTTATAGGAATTAACAAGCAAAAAGAAGATGTGCAGGGAATGTATGCAGAGTTCAAATCAGAGTTCTTAGATTTGATTAACGATTTTGACTCGCTACCCTCACCTATTGATCTAATTCAAAGTGAATTTCCTAAAGCGCTTATCTATAACGGCAGCATTTCAGCCAAGAATCGCGTAGAACTTCAAAATCAGTTCAATGATGATAGCAACAGTGATGCAAGAGTGATGCTGGCGCAAGGCGATGCCATGCGTGAAGGAGTTTCGATTCACGACACTACAGGCAAGCACCAGCGAGTTATGCTTCACCTTGGGATGCCTGTTAAGCCAACCGCCGCCATTCAGCAAGAAGGCCGAACATACCGGACAGGGCAAGCGAGCGATGCTGTGTTTAGATACTTCTCAACCGGCACAAGCTGGGAGCGCTTCACGTTTGCTACAACCATTTCTCAAAGAGCAGGAACGGCTGAAAACCTAGCAATGGGGGAGCAGGCTAGAGGATTAAAAGAATCGTTTATAGATGCTTATGAGGAGGCGGGAAACTGGGGCCAAGGAGCGGCCAACGAAGGTAAGGGTGGAAAGGCCAAGGATGAAGCTCTAGCCAACATACTAACACCTTGGGATATGGCTAAGTCATATTACTTCGGAACTAAAAAGCAAGGTTCTGGCCGATCTTCGGCAGGCAGAGAGGGCGCAGATTATTTTGCCACGCCTGAGCCGCTAGGTATGAAAATGGTTCAATGGGCAGATATTAAAAGTGGTGAGTCTGTTTTAGAGCCTAGTGGCGGTCATGGCGCTATTGGTCGTTGGTTTCCAGAAAACACAAACAACAAAGCTATCGAGCAGTCTAGCGATTTAGCAAGTAGGTTGGCACTTAGATTTAACGGTGATGTACTAACAGGGGATTTTGAAGACCATAATATTATTAACAAATACGATGCCATAGTTATGAATCCGCCCTATGGCAGTGGTGGTAAAGATGCTGCAGATCATGTACGAAAAGCAATGAAACACACTAATGATGGTGGGCGAATCGTGGCTTTGATTCCAACAGGGCCAGCAGCAGACAAGCAATTTAATAAACTATTAAAACCGGCCGATCCAAAGAAAGATACGGACGCTAAAGATTTTCATATCGTGGCGAGCATTACCATGCCGCAAGTCACCTTTGAAAGAGCGGGTACAAAAGTAGCTACAAGAGTTTTAGTTCTTGAAAAACAAACAAACGAAGACGCAGCAAGAGAAATCCACAGACAGGATCAAAACTACACGGATTTTGATAAGATTGATGACTTCTTTGATTCTCTTGAGAATGCCGAGGTGGCACCAAGAGTTTTGGCAAAGGCAGAGCTAGAAGGCGTTTTTCTTAATGATGGCGAAGCTACTTTTAGCACTATGGATTCCATACATTCAAAAAATGGCAGCGAATTATTTGTTGTTAATTTAGAGGGTGAAATGGGCGATAACTACGAAAGCTTTAACGAACTGGCAAAAGAGAATGATGGCTTTTATGTTAGAGCCAAATTGAGAAACTTTTACAAGCCTAGTGATGGTAGCAATAAAGTAGGGAAGCCAACTTTTGTGTTTAGTAGCAATGAAGCTAGGAAAAAGTTTTTATCTGCCGTAACCGAGAACACAGCGCTGGCAAAACTTGGCGATGAGGATGTGGCTAGTGCAATCAAAGAAATGCGCGAGTCATTACGACGAAACGAAGACGATCCAGACAGCACAAACGAAACCGATAAGCCGACCACTGAGTCGGCTTTTTCGTCAGTGGACGATGTAAAATCATGGGTAGCTGAAACTGAAAAGTTTCTTGGTAAAAAAGTGAATGTGGTTGCCAACAAAATGGAACTACCTATCGCTGTTAAATTCCGCGTAGGTGTTGCGAACTTTGGTAAAGACTTCGACGCGATCTACGACCAAGAAACTGGCGAGACTTGGATTAATGCAAATCAGATCATGGACAAAGAGCATGCTATTAAAACGGTACTGCATGAAACTTTAGGCCATGGTGGTGTGATTGATTTCCTGAACAGCCAGGAGTCAAACGGAGGAAAGGACGTTACCGATGCCCTAGAAGACATTTACCGCAGAGCTGGCCGCAAGTTAATCAATCGTGACATTGAGCGTTACGGCTTTGATTATACTGATAAGAAACAGCGCCAAACTGCTGTACTCGAATATATTGCTCACCTTGCGGAAACAGGCAAGAAAGCAAGCTGGATGCACAAGGTTATTGGCGCGATTAAAAACGCTATGCGAAAAATCTTCCCTAATATTGCATGGACTGATTTAGATACATTGCTACTGCTTGAAAAAGGCCGTCGTCACCTTAAAGAGAATGGCAATAATGGCAAAGGGAAAGGTGGTAATGGTGATGCACTAATGCGCCTATCCGACGCTATTGAAAATGACAGTAACTTAACCGCCGAGCAAAAAGCATTCTTAGACAAGATTGGCCCTAAGTCTTTAACCCAGACCGCTGTGGAGCGATTGTCTGAGGTTATGAATCGCTGGCGGTTAAAGATGCGACAGGGATTGGTTGACCGCTTTGCTGCCTTGCTTGAAATGGATAAGACAATATTAGGGGGCAATGTTACCAGTGAGGATAATATCACTTCATCTTCTTGGGTTCGTGCTCGCATGAGTAATGGTGCGAGCGGTGCGGTTAGTGCAATGATGAGCGCAGGGCGCATTTATCTTGATGAAGGCGAAGGCGTTATAGACGTGAAGCAGGACACCAGTGGACTTGTTCATGCGCTTAATAAGTTAGGCGGGGCGGCAGAAGTCGAAAAATTCTTTGGTTGGATTGCTGCTAATAGAGCGGAAAAATTAGCCGAAGAAGGTCGAGAAAACCTATTTACGGATGAAGACATACAGGCCGGCAAGGTTTTGAATCAAGGAACGCTTCAAGATGGTCGCAGTCGCAACGAGGTTTACGATCAAGTCTTTACTGAATTCCAGCAGCACCGTGATGATATTTTAGCGATAGCGGAAAAGGCCGGAATTATTACGCCAGAGAACCGCGAAATGTGGGCGAATGAATTCTACGTTCCTTTTTACCGAGTTATGGAGGATGACGATTCAGTTCAAGGCGCAAAAACAATGGGCGGATTATCACGCCAGCAGGCTTACAAAAAGCTGAAAGGCGGCAGCCAGAATGTAAACGACTTACTGCAAAACACGATCATGAACTTTCACCACCTGGTGGACGCAAGTTTAAAAAACCTAGCAGCAGCGCAGGCAATGGATAACGCTTTGGAGCTTGAAGTGGCAACGCCAACCAATGAAGCAACCAAAAGCAAGCAGGCCACCTTTGTTCTTCGTGAAGGCGAGAAGGTTTGGTATGACGTGCATGATGACTTAGTATTTCAGTCATTGACCGCGTTGAACAGTACCGGCATGAATGGCGCAGCAATGAAAACAATGCGCTGGTTTAAGCGGATTTTCACCAATATGACCACTTCGACGCCTCAGTTCCTGGTGGCTAACTTGTTGAGAGACTCGCTAAGCTCGATGGCGGTTGCCGATCTAAAGTTTAATCCAGTGGGCAACGTGGCGAGCGGTATTAAATCGTTCGGGGTATTGGATAAAACCAAGTATGAGCGTGCACGCTTACTGGCAACCGGTGGCGCTTTCAGTTTTGGGCATATCTACGGTGAAGATGCCGACTCTATTCGTTACTACATTGATGGCGAAATGCGCAGAGCTGATATTGTTAGGGACCCAGCAGGACTGCTAAAGCATGGCTTAAAGCCCGTTCAAGCTGCTTGGGATAAATGGCAAGACGTAAGCAACAGTTTTGAGAATGCTAACCGCATGGCGGCATTTAAGCAGGCGGAGGCGTCAGGCAAAGGCAAACTGTATGCAGCACACCAGTCACGCGACATGATGGATTTCTCAGGCATTGGTGCTTGGCCAGCTGTTCGCTTCTTAGTTGATGTGGTTCCATTCCTGAATGCGCGACTACAAGGCTTAGATAAACTTTACCGTGCCGGTGTTAAACCGACTACCAAGGTCGTAATGAATGCGTTAGGCGTAGGTGATGTAAGCGCCAGCCTTTCGGAAAAGAAAGCCGCTGCGCGATTCATGGCGGTAGTTGGTGCGCTTTCTATGGCGACGATGGCGCTTTATCTTCGCAATCAGGATGATGAGGAATATCAGAAGTTAGAAGACTGGCATAAGGACTCTTATTGGTGGTTCCGTGTCGGTGATAATGCCATAACGATCCCTAAGCCGTTTGAAGTAGGTGCTATTGCAACACTAACCGAGCGACTACTTGAGCAAGCCGTTGACGACAAGGCAACCGGCAAGTTGTTTGCGGAGCGCCTAGGCCACATGATTTCTAGTACGTTTGCATTTAGCCCTATACCGCAAATGATTCAGCCTACTATCGACGTTTACGCGAACAAGGATTCATTCACAGGCCGTCAAATAGAAACAATGGGGCAGCAAAGATTAAGCCCTTCCATGCGAACAACCGATAGAACCACTGCCGCCGCCGAGATTTTAGGAAAAGGAATGGAGGCAGTTCTTGGTGCTGATAGCAGTTATACCCTTAGCCCAATTCAAATAGATTACTTAATTGGTGGCTACTTAGGCCAAGTGGGAGCTTGGGCGGTCAGTCATGGTGACATACTCAGAAACACGCTTAGCGACAATGAGCGCCCAGCTAAACACTGGTATGAATATCAGCCGATCAGACGCTTCTATAAAAACCTTGGCGACCCGCATTACGATAAACAACAATCGTTATTTTATGATGCGCTTCGAGACTCCAGCCGAATCTATGCCGATCTACAGCAACTTAGAACGGATAAAGATGGCGAGGGAGCCAGTGAGCTTAAATCTGAAAACAAGGAGCTGTTATCAATCAGAAAACAACTAAGCAGAACAGCAAGAAGATTGTCAGTGCTCAATGCACGAATTAAGCGGATCAAGGCAAATGAATCGATAGGTAGTGATGAGAAAAGAAGACAGATTGATTTACTTCAAGTTCGTAAGAATGCGTTAGTAGAGAGAACCAAACGCCTTACCGACTCGTTGCCGCGATAATTATCAGCATCACCATTAAGCCAGGGATGGCTATAAATACAGAAGTCGTTAGCGCCATAAGTGGAATAGATAACGCAATACCATGAACTACCGGCCACGTTCGCCACTTGGTCGGTACACCACCAGAAAACAAGACTATTGCGATGGATAGCATGTAGCAGGAAAAGATGAGTGTTATAGCGTCTTCAATATTCATAATTACAGATTAATCCATAAGTTAGAAACAATATAGCCATTATTATTTTCTTTCCATCTCTTTTAAAAACTACTGTATTAATATACAGTAATTATCTTCAATAATAACTTAACGCTCAATAGTATAAAAAACAGGCAGTCATGGGATTTCTGTTTTTTGTAGTTACTGAACAAAAGGAATGAGGGCGAAACAATGCAAACCAGCGAGCAACATAAACTAATAGCAATCACAGAATCATTGGTACTACTATCAACCCCGAAGGGTAATCAATTATCTATCCCTCTGGCTGATATTGGTAGCGAAGGTGCGACACCTTTAAAAATATGCCGAGCTTCATTTCAACTAGGCTGGGCGGCTGCAAAACACTCGGAAAACCCACACTCTAAGGTCGCGTAGGCAACATAAATATCGCCTAATATACAGTTTAAGAAAGCCTCTACAGCCCAGTGTTTACGGTTGAGTTTTATTGAATTTAGTTAGGCGAAAATAACCTAAATCATTGTTTTTAATGATAATTATATCTTGTCTGGGGGATAAGTGGTCGCAGGTTCAAATCCTGCCATTCCGACCAATTTTTACTTATAAATCAATGACTTACAGTAATTTATAAATAAGAATTAATATCATTAAGCCTCTCGCCTAACTAAGCCTAATACTCCGCCTAATATACAGTATGTAATTATATACAGCCCGACCTATCTAGTTGCCTTAATAATTTCAGGCTTTCTATCGTAAACCGCTTCCATTTTCTTGCTTCTATGACCGCCGTGTTTTGTTTCGTGGTCGGTGATTCCTTTAGCTTTCAGGTCGTGAAAATTAAAGCTCTCTTTCAGCTTTACCTTAATGCCATCAATATCAATTCCATCATTCAAAGCAGTATCTCGTATTCTTCGCCATGCACTTTTAAATGAACTTTCACTTACTGGCCCACCTGATTTATTGTAAAACAAAGGACGGTCTTTTATTCGCTTAGGTGCATTGGGTGAAAGTTTGTCTGCATCTTCAACTGCTTTTCTTAAACGATCTGACCATGCGGTAATCTCGTTCTTTGAACCCTTGCCGCGTTGAACAAAAATACCTTCTTCCAATAGGTGCTTATCAACTAGCAGCCCTCTAACTTCGTTTGAGCGCATACGGCACAGGTAGGCAATTTCCATCTGTGGCGCAACCCAAGGATAGGATGACTGTAAAGCAGCTTCGTACATCAACCAGTATTCCCAGTCTTCAACGTACCGATCTCTTGGTTTCTCGGTAAACTTGCGAACGCCATGAGTGGGATTGATAGAAACTAAGTCCCGCTCTTTTGCCCAGTTAAATATTCTGGATAGTAAGCCGTGATCACGGTTTGCAGACGACTTTGAAGTTTCACCGACCTTATCCATGTATATGCGGATATGCCCACTGGTAACGTCTTTTGGATTCATTGCACCAAACACATTTCTAATGCGTTCAATCTTTATTAAGTCATTCTTTCGCGTTGTTAGAGCCAGCTCTTTAAACTGCGGCGAGTTGAAATGAAGAGTAATTAACCAATTCATATCCTCCCTGGCAATCATATCCGCCTCGGCTTTTATCTTTGCGGCAATAACACGATGCTTAATTTCATCGGTTTCAATAATCACGCCCTTATCATTGCGCTGAATTGCGCATAGCCGAATAGAGCCACCGTCTTTAGGGTGAAACTCGTATGATGCACGGCCACGATAAACTCTTGCAGGCAACCATAAGTCACTACGCTTTTTACGCTGGCGAACCATGCTAACCTACCGCTCTAATGTTGAAGCCGTCAAAGCTATCTAGTTTATTAGCGCATTGACCAGGCACTGTACCATTAGCTGAATTGACAGCCTCCCAAGTAACCACAGGCTTTCCATCTATGCGCAATGTAAACCCTATGCCTGCCAACGATAGGGCCTTAACCTGGCGCTTAGCTTGAACCGCCCCCGTTAAATGCTTCAACTCTTTCGGCGTTAAAAATTTTTCCATAACACTCACCAATACCAATTTGTTTCACTACCGACAAAGCCGCAATTAAGCGGCTGAATAACACTTCATTAAGCGGGACGGAGC
>TARA_R110002033_G_scaffold35382_10_pt1 | contig 41481 bp, 40 predicted proteins | sample TARA_R110002033 | Tara Oceans TARA_R110002033 (sample SAMEA4397051) | marine metagenome | biome: Polar Biome; feature: [SRF] surface water layer (ENVO:00010504); material: water (ENVO:00002006), including particulate matter (ENVO:01000060) such as... | depth 5 m
GGGAAAATTAAAGGAGTGCGAACTTCGTTAGGAATAGAAATAAAAGCCAAATCAGTTGTCTTGACAAATGGTACTTTTCTTAATGGTTTAATCCACGTAGGTGATAAACAATTCGGGGGAGGTAGAGCTGGTGAAAGTGCTGCACATGGAATTACTGAAGATCTAATTAAAGTTGGATTTGAATCCGGTCGAATGAAAACTGGAACACCACCGCGTGTTGATGGTCGATCATTAGATTACACAAAAATGAATGAAGAAAAAGGAGATGCTAAACCTGATAAGTTTTCTTATTCTGATATTACTTCGCCATTAATTCATCAAAGATCATGTCATATGACGTACACTTCTTTAGATGTTCATGATATTTTAAGAGAAGGCTTTGATCGTTCTCCAATGTTTAATGGAAGAATTAAAAGTCTTGGCCCAAGATATTGTCCTTCGATTGAAGATAAAATTAATCGCTTTGCAGATAAAGAAAGACATCAATTATTTATTGAACCCGAAGGCTGGAAAACTTGTGAAGTTTATGTAAATGGGTTTTCAACTTCTTTGCCGGCAGACATTCAATTTAAAGCAATGCGCTCTGTAGCTGGTTTTGAAAAAGTACAATTCTTGCGTCCTGGTTATGCAATCGAATACGATTATTTTCCGCCAACGCAGTTGAAACATACTCTAGAAACAAAGCTGATTGAAGGTTTGTATTTTGCTGGACAAATTAATGGAACAACAGGATATGAAGAGGCAGCTTCTCAAGGATTGATGGCGGGAATTAATGCACACCTTAAAGTGAATGAAAAAGCGCCGTTAATTTTAAAAAGAGATGAAGCTTATATTGGTGTATTGATTGATGATCTTATTACAAAAGGAACAGAAGAACCATATAGAATGTTTACCTCTCGTGCTGAATATAGAACATTACTTCGTCAAGATAATGCTGACTTTAGACTAACACCTATGTCGCATGAAATTGGTTTAGCTTCTGAAGCAAGACTAAGGAGAATGGAACATAAGCTAAAAGAGTCTGAAAAAATGGTTTCATTTTTTAGAGATGCTAGTGTTACGGTTGCAGAAGCAAATCCGATCTTAGCTTCAAAGGATACTGCTTTAATCTCACAAGGGGATAAAATGTTCAAAATCTTTTCTCGCCCACAAATCGATTTAGAAGATATTATGAAATTCGATAAAGTGAAAACGTATATTGAAGAAAATGATGTGGACCAAGAAATTTTAGAGCAAGCAGAAATTCAAGTGAAATATTCAGGATATATTGAGAAGGAAAGAAATAATGCTGACAAGTTAAAAAGGTTAGAGGATGTTAAGATCCCTGAGGATTTCGATTATGAGAAAATAAAATCAATGTCTATTGAAGCCAAACAGAAACTGTCAAAAATTCGTCCTATAACTATTTCTCAGGCGTCAAGAATCAGTGGAGTGTCTCCAAGCGATATTTCAGTTTTGCTGATATATATGGGTCGTTAGATAAATTGAGAGGTTTTGTTAAGCTAGAACCAGCAACCAAAGTTACTTTAGCTAATATCATGTTCCACGTGAAACTACGGCCGAAAGCTACGGTATTGTTGACTTGGGCAACAAAACAACAAAATTATTCAATCTAGAGATTTTTTCAATTATTCTAGTTTTAAATTTTATTAATAATCGTATAAATGAATATCGTTAATAAAAAGCATTTTTTAACTGTCAAAGATCACTCTGTTTCGAAGGAGATTTTTGAACTGTATCGTGATGAAGAATTAGATATGTTGTTGACATACCCGCAACCAAGTTTAGATGTTCTTGGTAAATATTATGAAAGCGTCGATTACATATCGCATACAGATTCCAAACGTAGCTTATTCGAAAAGGCATATCATTTCGTTAAAAATATTGCTTTAAAAAATAAGTTAGATTTAATCAATTTTTTACAAAAAGAAAAGGGATCTATTTTGGACATAGGAGCAGGTACCGGAGATTTTCTTTCTGTTGCAAAAAAGGATGGTTGGAAAATAATAGGAGTTGAGCCAAGCGCAAAGGCAAAAAAAATTGCATTAGAAAAAGGTGTAAGTTTCGTTAACGAGACATATGAATTAGCGAGCCACTCATTTGATGTAATTACAATGTGGCATGTGTTAGAACATGTTCCTAATCTGGAAGAACAAATAAAAGAGTTGAAGAGGTTATTAAAGCCTTCGGGTTCTTTGATAGTTGCTGTGCCAAATCATAAATCGTACGATGCTCAATATTACAAATCATACTGGGCTGCCTACGATGTTCCTATTCACTTTTGGCATTTTTCGAAAAAAGCAATTAAAGAATTATTTTCTCGAGAAGATATGGAATTGAAAAAAATCCTTCCAATGAAATTTGATTCGTTCTATGTCAGTTTACTTTCAGAGAAATATAAAAATGGTAAAATGAACTTTATAAAAGCATTTTATATAGGATTAAAATCAAACATGAAGGCAAAGCGTAATTTGGAGTATTCCTCACACGTTTACGTGCTTGAAAACAGATAAAATGATTTAAACAGCTGTTTAAAGCCTTTTTTAGGGTTAAAATAGCTCTTAGTGTCTGCAAAATCAAATCTTGCATTAAAACGTTTTAAATTAAGTCGGTTTTAATAGCCTAACATGATGATTTTTTACAAAACAATAAGTTATTCTAATAGTAGAAATTAATCACAAATATTTAAGTTTTTTAGGTTACTACCTTATTTTTTATATTTTTGTCCTAAACACTTTAAATTACAAAAGAAACCAAAATGAAAAAAGTATTATTTATTATCGCAATTTCATTATCAGCAATTGCTTGTAACCAAACTGCAGAAGTTAAAGAAGTAAAAACTGCTTATATTGATACTTCGGTATTAATGAAAGAATACACGGAGGCAAAAGATTTAGAAGCAAAATATAAAGGACAGTCAGAAGAGAAAGGAAGACAACTAGAAGCAGAGATTAATAGATTTAAACAAGATGCTGCTAATTTTCAAAAACAAGCACAAGCTAACGGTCAAGAATGGGCTCAAAAGCAAGGTGCTGAGTTACAAAAAAGAGAGCAACAGTTAAGCTACGCGCAACAATCATTAGCACAACAGCTGCAGCAAGAAAGCGGTGCAGAAATGGATACACTAGTTTCTGGTGTTAAAAAATTCATCAAAGCATACGGTAAAGAAAAAGGCTATGCTTATATTTATGGTACAGGTGATGCTGCATCAGTTTTATACGCTGAAGAGAAATACGACATTACAAAAGAAATTATCAAAGCATTAAATGACAAATACAAGTCAGCTGCTAAGACTGAAGATAAAGAAGAAAAAGAAGAAACTAAAAAGTAATACTTTTTTAAAATTATAAGGCCTCCATTCTCATTTGTAGAATGGAGGCTTTTTTTGTTTTGTAGACTCTCAAAGTAACATTCTTTAAAATTATCTTACATTTACATTCTTTATAATTTTGAACTTACACCTAGTTTAAGTTTTTATTTTAACTTATTTTTCAAATGCAAACTATCTCTGAAGCAGCTGCTTATACTTTACAATTTATCAATCAAACGCAACGTTCTGTATTTTTGACTGGAAAAGCGGGTACTGGTAAAACAACTTTGTTGCGTGAAATTATCGCAACTACACATAAAAACACTGTTGTGGTAGCTCCTACAGGTATTGCAGCATTAAATGCGGGTGGGGTGACGATTCATTCCATGTTTCAGTTGCCTTTTGGTGGATTTATTCCCGCGTTTGGTGTTGACTCTCAATTCACAGATACAGTTAAATTTGAATCTAAAGATACTTTGCGTCGCCACTTTAAAATGAGCGGACTCAAGAAATCGGTGATACGTAACATGGAGCTACTTGTTATTGATGAAGTGAGTATGCTTCGTGCTGATTTACTCGATGCAATGGATTACATGATGCAAACGGTGCGTAAAAAAGCAACTCCTTTTGGAGGAGTTCAAGTTTTATATATAGGCGATTTATTACAGCTTCCGCCAGTAATTAGAGATGAAGAATGGCGAACATTACGAAATTACTATAAAGGGAAATTTTTCTTTCACTCTCATGCTGTTCAAATTGCACCGCCTTTATATATCGAGTTGTCTAAAATCTACCGTCAAACTGATACTGATTTTATTTCTGTATTAAATAATTTAAGGAATAATACTATTACAGCTGCTGATGTAGCCGCCTTAAATAAATATGTAAAGCCTGATTTTGACTTAAAAGAAAATAAAGGGTACATCACATTAACGACTCACAATGCAAAAGCTGATGCTATGAACGCCCAAGCTCTTACAGATTTAAAAGGGGAGTTAATAACATACAATCCTGATATCGTAGGTGATTTTCCAGAAAAGATTTTTCCTATTGAAGAGCGCTTACAATTAAAGATTGGCGCTCAAGTTATGTTCGTTAAAAATGACTTATCATTTGAAAAAAACTATTTCAATGGTAAAATGGGAATTATTAAATCTCTAGGGATGCAAGAAATAACCGTTCACTTCCCTGAAGAAGATAAAACTATTGAAGTAGATCGTTATGAATGGCAAAATATCCGTTACAAACTAGATCCTGTTACAAAGGAAATAGAGGAGGAGGTACTAGGAACTTTTGTTCATTATCCTATTAAGTTGGCTTGGGCCATTACGGTTCACAAGAGCCAAGGGTTGACTTTTGACAAAGCAGCAATAGATGTTTCGCAAGTTTTTATGCCGGGACAAGCATATGTTGCTCTTTCACGATTACGTTCGTTAGAAGGGCTTATTTTACTATCTCCATTGAGGATGAATGGTATTTCTAATGATCAAGATGTGATGGACTATGCGCAAAATAAAGCAACAGACGAGCTACTTAAAAATTCTTTACATTTTGAAACTAAAAACTTCATTCATAACTATTTGATTAACAGTTTTGATTGGGCAGATTTAGCTCAGGAATGGCGCAATCATAAGTACAGTTATACGGATAACTCTATTGCATCAGGAAAATCGAAGCATGCAAATTGGGCCAGCAAACAATTAGAGGCGATAGATTCATTGGTGGATCCTGCTCGCAATTTTATCAAGCAGCTCAACAAAATTTTCAATAACGAAACGGTGGATTTAATTCACGTATCTGAGCGAATACAAGCTGCATATGATTATTTCTTCAAACCAATGGATGATTTAGTTTTTGAGGTGCTTTGGAAAATAGAAGAGGTGAAGAGAATGAAAAAAGGTAAAGCTTTTTTTGACGAACTCACTATTCTGGAAGAGCTGCAGTCAAAGGCAGTTTTGAAATTGATGAAAGCGAAGTTATTAATCGAAACAGTTGTGGCAGGGGAGACAATTTCGAAAGAAAAATTAAGCTCTGAAGAGATAAAAAAATACATTTCGAGAAAAACAGAAGCGATTCAAAATCAGTTTAAGGACAGTCACGTGACTTTGATCGAAGATGACGTTGATGCCAACCGTTATACTTCCAAAAAAGCTACAAAAAAGCCAGCTAAAAAATCGACCGTACAAGAAACGTATGAACTTTGGGTAGAAAAAAATTCAATTGCCGATATTGCAACTATTAGAGTGCTTACAAAACAAACTATTTACTCTCATTTTGTACAATTGATACAAACTAAAGCTGTATCTATTAATGAGGTTTTACCCGAGGATAAAATAAAAACATTATCAGAAGCTTTTCAAGGATATAAGGAGGAATCTCTAAATACCTTAATGGAAAATAACAGCGATAAATTTACGTGGAACGAAGCAAGAATGTACAAAGCAACTTTAAATTAAATTTTCAGGAAGACAACATCTCACTTTTCAACAATAAATGCTCCCGCTATACACTTCAATCTTGCGGGGCATAACGCCAGCCGCGCAAGGATTTACATTGCTATCGGGCTTATGTAAGACGATTAGTCATATATGGAAATTTGCCATTTTAATAAGCATTAGCACAGTTATCATAAATGCGGGAATAAAAGTTTCAAAGCTTGAACCCCAAGAAAATACTGTATTTTTGCAGGATGTTAAAAAATATTCGTAGTTCTCAGTTTGAATTTGTTGCATTAATGGCCTCTTTGATGTCTGTAGTAGCTTTGGCAATTGATGCCTTATTGCCTGCTTTAGACATTATTGGTATCGATATAGGTACTATAAATGTAGTCGACAATCAGTTACTAATAACCATGATATTTCTAGGACTGGGTTTCGGTCCGCTAATCTTTGGTCCATTGTCAGATAGTGTGGGGCGAAAACCCGTTGTTTATATGGGATTTGCGTTATTTATAGGGGCAAGTTTTATTTGTGTAAATGCCAATAGCTTAGAAGTAATGGTTTTGGGTCGCATTCTTCAAGGAATCGGACTTTCGGCGCCCCGCACGATTAGTATTGCCATCATTCGTGATATGTACAGCGGCGATCACATGGCTAGAATCATGTCTTTTGTTACTGTCGTTTTTATCCTAGTTCCAGTAATAGCGCCGGCCATGGGGAAATTTGTTTTGGATTACTACAACTGGCACGGTATCTTTTATATCCAGGTTTTAATAAGTTTGTTAGTATCATTTTGGTTCTGGAAACGCCAACCAGAAACTTTGTCTGTCAGTAACAAGAAAAAATTTTCAATAACAGGCTTTACAAGTGAATTTAAAGAACTTTTCAGATTTAAAAGAACAATTGGTTATACCGTGATTTCAGGTTTTATAACGGGCTCTTTTATGGTTTATTTAAGCAGTTCTCAACAAATTTTCGAAAATCAATACCAACTCAAAAATGAATTCCCTCTTATTTTTGCTGGACTAGCCATCGCAATAGGAGCAGCCGTATTCTCTAATGGCGTCCTTGTAATTAAATACGGAATGGAAAAATTGATTACAGTCGCGTTACTTAGTTTTTTTATTGTTTCGGCGATTTATGTGGGGCTGTTTTTTAATGATCCAAATCCTGCTGTTGGTGTTTTAATATTATTTTTTGGTCTGCAGTTTTTCAGTATTGGGTTTCTATTTGGTAACGTGCGCGCAATGGCCATGGAACCAGTAGGTCATATCGCTGGCACAGCGGCTGCGGTTACAGGATGTATTTCTACCATCATGGCGGTTCCTATAAGTATTTTTATAGGTCGGTTTATCACGACTACTGCTTTGCCATTATTTATAGGCTTCTCGATTTGCTCAGCATTAGCATTAGCCCTACTTTTTTACTTGAAAAAGGAAGAGAAAGCGATTTAGTTAATTAACAAAGTGGCATCAGTTACAGAAATTAAAAAAACCGAAAGAGTGCTTTATAACTGGCATCCTTTCGGTTTCTTTATTTGAATCAATAATGGTATTTTTAATTAATCATAAATTCTAATGCTTTATTTTACTTGTGATAATGCTTCTGTTATGCTCTGCTCTCCCTTGATAATTTCAAACGTAGCATTGCTAGCCGTTTTATCTTGTAATGACTGTACTAAGGTTTGAGCAACATCAGCACGACTAATTTCTCCTCGTTTGTTTAATTTTGGAGCTAGTTCTATTTTAGCCATTTGCTCTTCATCAGTTAAAGTTCCTGGTCTAACGATACTATATTCTAATCCGCTTGTTTTCAAATATTCATCGGCGTTGTGTTTTGCTTTCAAGTAATCTTGTAGCTTTTCAGCTTCTTCAGGATTATCTGCTCCCATAGAACTAAGCATCACAAATTTTTTCACGTTAGCTTTCTTAGACGCATCAATCAATTTCTTTGCGCCATCTTGATCTACACCTATCACATCTTTACCGCCTGAACCAGCAGCAAATATTACTCGATCGATACTGCTATCAAATACTGAGTCAACATCATTTGTAAGATCTCCTAAGACGGTCTTTATATTTTGATCTTTAAAATAGGCTTGTTGCTCTTCTTTTCTAACCATTGCAATCGGGTTAAAATTTTGAGATGTATGTAAAAGGGCTATAATTTTTTTTCCGGTGGTGCCGTTTGCACCTGCTACTAATATATTTTCCATAATCTAAAATTACAAAAATCGAGTGCAACACGCCTTGCTTATTTTTGATTTAACCTGACTTTAATAGTATTTAACATTCTTTAAGAGGAATAGCTTTAATGTTGGCTGCAGTTAGATTTCTAAAACAACTTTAATCGGCTTTTTCCAAAGTAGATGAATCTTTCATGGTTAATTAATTCGGGATACATAAAGTATAGTACGTGTAAATTAGTTTCGTATATCTCTAAAAATAAGTAATTTAAAGGGAATAATGTTAAATATTACTAAATTGTTTTTTTATTTCAAAGCATCTGCTTAGTTTTGCATAAGAATTAAACGAAAGATGGCAAGAGCAAAACAATATAACGAACAAGAAGTGATAGAAAAAGCGATGTCTTTGTTCTGGCGCAATGGGTATGAAAGTACTTCCGTTCGTATGTTGGAAAAGGAAATGGGTATCAATCAATTTTCTATTTACGCTAGTTTTGGGAGTAAACACGGCGTGTTCCTCGAAAGCTTAAAATGTTATAAAAGCAAAATCAATTCTGTTTTCGAAAAATTACAAAACGGAACTGACGGTGTCAATGACATTAAAGCATTCTTTTATGATTCAGTCGAAATGCCTGCTAAAATGGGAGAATTAGACAACAAAGGTTGCTTGCTAACAAATACATATAATGAGTTTGCTAACAACGAAGACCAGCTAATTCAAATACAAATGAAGGAATTTATGGATGACCTGAAAACGGTATTTATTCAAAAATTATCTGTAAATAGTTCAAAAGACAAAGCGACTATTGAGAAGCAAGCAAATTATTTATTACTAGCAAAACACGGTTTGGCTGCCGCGTCACGAGTAAACAATAAACAAGAAATAGACGATTATATTGAACTAACATTCAGTAACATCTAACTATTTTTTTTACCATAAACTAAGCTAATGCTTAGATATATTTAACACAATTATAATCTTTAAAAATCAATATTATGACAACTTTAAAAATTCACTCTATCGAGTCTGCTCCAGAAGAAAGCAAAGCATTATTACAAGATTCACAAAAAGCATACGGAATGATTCCTGGATTGCACGGTGTATTAGCTGCGTCTCCTAGTGCTTTAAAAGGATACCAAGTATTACATGAATTGTTTACAAATACATCTTTCAATGAAAATGAATTGACTGTAGTATGGCAAGCAATCAACGTGGAGCACGCATGTCATTACTGCGTTCCAGCACACACAGGTATCGCTCACATGATGAAAGTTGATAACGAAATCATCGAATCATTGCGTAACGAAACACCACTTACTGACGCTAAATTAGAGTCTTTAAGAACATTTACTCTAAGCATGGTTCGCAACCGTGGAAACGTTTCTCAGCAAGATTTAGAAGCATTTTACGCTGCAGGATATGGTGAGCAACAAGTATTAGAAATCATTTTAGGTTTATCTCAAAAAGTGATTAGTAACTACACAAACCACATTGCAAACACGCCAGTTGACGCTGCATTCCAAAAATTTGCTTGGGAAAAAAAATAATCAATCACTAGATAGATTCCTATAAAACCTTATTTTAATTATTTGGGCAGCTTTTCCGCCTTCCGTTCCCGCTTTTTTTGTTGCGCTACGCTCCATAAAAAAGAGCTCCACTCAAGTCGGGCTGCGGGATTGCGCGGCAGGAAGATTATTCGATAATTAAAATAAGGTTTTTTTTATAACTTTAAAATAAAAACATCATGATAAAAGTAAGTGTAATGTACCCTAGCGGTGCTGATACAACATTTGACTTAGATTACTATAAAAACTCACACCTACCTATGATTTCAGCTGCTCTAGGAGACGCTTTAAAAGGTATGGAATTAACTGTTGGTTTAGCTGGTAGAGCGCCAGGAGAAGAAGCACCTTACACGGTGATTGTTGATTTGAAATTTGATACTATGGAATCTTTTCAAGCATCGTTCTTTCCACACGCTGAAACATTTGCAGCAGACATTCCTAATTACACAAACGTAAAAGGAGAATTACAAATTAGTGAAATCGTTTCTTTGTAATTAAGTAAACAAGTTTCTATTTCACGATCTAAAATCACTATTTATGAAAATAGAAACAGTTAACATCGAAGAAATAATAAATCACAGTATTCAAAATATTTTTAGAACAGATAGTAGCAAGCCTGGTTATGTACTTTTTGATTTTGGTACACAAATTAGCAGTTCAGCATTTAGAGCTGTTATGATTGGTTTAAAAAATGGTTTGGCGACTTTTATCCAAGAACGATATAACAAGCAGCTCGATTATCAGTGGCTGGGAAGGTTCGATCAGCAAGTAAACACGCCATATCATTTAGATAACGCTTCAGAACAATCTATTTTAATGTTAGGTTATGAACCTAGCGGCATTGAAAGTGAATTGTTCTTAGCTGATTATGATAGTTATTATCACAGTAATACAAAGGAAATAGAAAAGGAGGGAGCGTTGTACGAACCCATAATTCAAGAGTCAGATGCTGATATTTTACCTTTTAGAGTTAAACTAGATCCATTCGATAATAGGCACTTCAAGCTAGTGGTTATTAATAATAGCAATTCTAAGAGCAATCGAGAAATGCTAGGACTGTATCATAAAGCAACAATAATTGAACCTGACTTAGATAAGAGTAGAGTAGTCAATTCAATGATGCTGAATCTTATCCCAATGAATGAAAAATTAAAGAACGTGATTGATGTGGAGCATTTTATTAATACCACTTTAGTAAATAAATAATCAACATCAATGTATAAAGCAAAGGCGATTTAGAATTATCTAAATCGCCTTTGTTGCTTTATCCCATTTCGTGCATTTTTAAGGACAATTTTAACAATTATGACAAACAACTTACTTGGTGATTTTTGATCGCTATGACAGTCTAAAATTATACTATACACGTTTACCGATATCACTTCTAAGAAGGCTGAAAATAAAAAACCTCCAAGAGCAAATTGATGCTATTGGAGGTTTTTAAATATCTTATTAATTATGAATTATAACGCTTCAATTAAAACCCAAGCTTCAGGGTTTTTACTTTCATGTATTTCACGTTTTGCTTTTTCAGCTTCGGCTAGAGTGGCATAACTTCCGTACACTACTGGATATAGACCGTGTTTGTTCACATTTAATAAACGGGCCTTGAAACCTTCATTAGATAATTTCTTATAAATTTTAACTGCATTTTGCTCATCTCTAAAAGCACCAGCTACAACATGATAGGGCAACTTACCTTCTTTAATAGAAAGCGTTACTGCAGGCATTGGGCTTTTGATAAAAAATGTAGCTTCTTGAATCTTATTTTCTACTTGCTTTTGAACTGCTGATTCTACTAATACAGTTTCATTAGCAATTTGCTGTTTGTAAACGGGATATCCTATGCTTCCTGTAAGTCCTAATCCTAGAACAAAAATAGCAGCATATTTCATGTAAGAACGACCGTTGCTTTCTTCTTCCTCATAAACAGGCAAAGCAATTGGTGCTCTTTCAACAATTTCAGCAGGTTCTTCTAATTGTGTTTCTCTTTTTACTACAGCCGATACAAATGAATCTAAACCAAAAGAACTTGACAAATAATTTGTTTGATTTGAAGGTTTAAATACGATGTTGCGATCTGCATTGAGACGCAAAGTTCCAATGTTGATTAAAACAAGAACTTCATTGTTTTCCAACGCTCTTTTCCATTTTACAACTTGGTATTCGATTGCATTTACAGCATAGTTGTATGAAATTTTTTCACTAGATGCGATATGATTTGCAAGTAGCCCGTCGTTGTTTTTCAAATTAGTATTGAAAGAAATCATTTTCTTAGGTGGGAAAAATGAATTTGTGCTCTCAATCCATTGTGCAGACTGTGTTTCGGTAAGGAAAGCTCCTAAACCTGGCACGGTAACACATTGATAGCGATAGAGTAGTTGTGATATGTAAGAGTCGATGTTCATAGTTACAAAGTTAGGTAATGAAAATAGTTATCAAAATTTTATTCACAATTTTTATTAACAATTCCCATAAATTATCTATATATTTCAGCACCAATATTTTAACATGACTGAGCAAGATTTATTTTATTTATTAGCGTTACAAAGAATTGAAGGAGTTGGCGATATAATGGCCAAAAAATTACTTACACATTGTGGTAGCGCAGAGGCCGTTTTTAAAGCCAAGAAATCACAACTAGCGGCTATTGATGGCGTGGGAACTAATTTATTGAAGAATTTAAATGATACTTCTGTTTTCGAAAAAGCAAAAAAGGAAATGGCTTTTATCAACGAAAATAATATTAACGTTTCGTTTTTTCTTGATGATGATTATCCTGATCGATTAAAGCATTGTATAGACGGTCCCTTGCTTTTGTTCTCTTCTGGAAATATTAATTTAAAGGATAGAAAAATAATTAGCATCGTGGGAACACGCCAAATCACAGCCTACGGAACAGAATTTTGTAGAAAACTCATTGAAGATCTGGCTCCTCTAGATCCAATAATTGTAAGCGGTTTTGCCTATGGTGTAGATATCGTTGCACACCAACTAGCGATGGAATATAAATTGCAAACAATAGGAGTGGTGGCACACGGCTTAAATCAAATATATCCCAAAACGCATAAAAAATATGTTGCAAGAGTAGAGGAAAATGGTGGATTTATGACTGAATTCTGGAGTACAGCTAATCCTGATAAGGAAAACTTTGTAAAAAGAAACCGCATTGTCGCCGGAATGAGCGAGGCGACCATTGTAATAGAATCAGCAGATAGGGGAGGTTCTTTAATTACCGCTAATATTGCTAATGATTATAACCGAGATGTGTTTGCAGTTCCAGGTAGAGTAACCGATAAATACAGTCAAGGTTGCAATAACTTGATTAAAACCCAAAAAGCAAATGTGCTTACAAGTGCAGCCGATTTGATTTATATTTTAAATTGGGACATCCAGAAAGAAACGCAACCTGTACAAAAACAACTGTTTGTCACTTTAGACGATGACGAGCAAAAAGTCTACGACTACCTTTTAAAATCAGGTAAGGAATTGATGGATATTATTGCCCTTCATTGCGATTTTCCTATATATAGAATTTCAGGAATTTTATTAAACATGGAGTTAAAAGGAGTGGTGCGGCCGTTGCCGGGGAAATTGTTTGAAGCAATATAAAAAACCTCTCTCCATAAAAATAGAAAGAGGCTGTAATAACTGTGCCCACAAAATAAAAAGTATAGGCAGTCTTTAAATTAAATATGGAGCAGCAGCTATTTAATTAAAAATTATGGGATAGTATCCCTAAAGTGGTATTTACAAAATAAAGTACTCCTTAGTTTTTACAGTGATTAATTCCTTGTTATCAACAATGATATCATGATTTTCAAACTCATTACGATACTCATTAACCATCTGGATTAGATTTTGTTCAATGGTGTTTGCAATTGCAGTGACTGGCGTATCGGTAGGTTTGTTTTCAAAAGGATCTTGCAAGTGAATAGCCATTTTTTCGATCAAGAAAAAAGCAGAAGCAATTGTAGTGATTAATGGCACAGCAAACCAACTCAGCAAGCTAATTAATCCAAAAGGCAGCAAAATGATAAATAAACAAAGCGTAAACCGAATGTAAATACTATAAGTTGTTGGAAACACTGTATTTTTAATACGTTCACATTTTCCCATAGCATCACACAATCGCGTTAATGTATTGTCAATTTCAACTTGTTGATAAGTAGTGATTTTTTTATCTTTCAATGCTTTGTATAAATCCTTTGCATGTAACACCAGTAAGGCATTTGGTATGTGTTTGTGATTTTTTACAAAGTGTAATTCATTTTCTGTAAGCAATTTTTCAATGGGTTTAATCGCATCGTCATTTCGTAACGATTGCCCTAAACTATAGCACCAAGCTATTTGTCTTTTGGCAAACTTTTCTTTAAAATTAATTGCTTCTACAGAGAAGTCAGGATCTTTGTAAAATGTAATCATTTGTCTCACGAGAGTTCTTGATTCATTGACTATCGCACCCCAAACTATTCTGGCTTCCCACCAACGATCGTATGCTTGATTCGATTTAAAAGCTAATAATAGCGAAATAATAGTTCCTATAATTGCGGGAATTGCAATAGGTATCTCGACGTTTACATTAATGAAATAGTGGTGGAATATTTCGAATAAAATAGTGTAGGTAATCACCAACGCTAATTCGACTTTTATTTTTCCAAGTACGTATCGCATTGGAATTCTTTTTTTTAATAGCATCTTGTTTAATTTTTAGATTGTAAGTAATCATTACACTAACTCTTCATAAAGTGATAAAACAGGAAGTCCTATTTTTTGATTTAAATCGTCACTTTTATTCTTCTTGAATTTTACTTTTTGGTTCATGCGTGTTTGAACAAGCATGTCGATTTTATATTTAGAAATTGCCTCGTTTATATAAGGAATCGCATCTTCATAATGGCCATTTTGATGTGTTGTCTGGCTCACGATTTCGAGTGGGAAATTGTCATTCAAGAAATTTTGAACTGATTCTAACGTAATCTTGCCATTGTTTTCTTTTATGAAGAGCGCTTTGCTGCAAGTTTCGGCATTGTGATCTACGTTGAGGTGTAGAATAGGACATCTTTGCTTTGTTGCTAACTGCAGTAGATATTGATTAATTTTCTTCGATTCTTTTTGGTACGAATTAGGAAAAATAATAAGATTGACAGCATACAATTCGATAAGGCCTTTAAAAATCAAGGTCGATAGTCCACATTGATTGTGAATTTTTAGCTTGCAATTAGTAGTGGTGTTAACCAGCGCTCTGCAATTTTCTAATATGTTTTCTTGATTTGCACTTATTTGCATTCTCATTTCGCGTAAAAATTGCGAGGCAGAATAGGTGTCAGGTGACTCACGTACAAACAGGAGTACAATCTCACTGTCAGCATTTTTTGACTGGTAGATTGCTGCATTAACTGCTGCTATAGTATCTGGAGCTAATGTCGTAGGTATAAGGAAATTTTTCATAAGTATAGTTGTTTATTTATACTTACAAATTACTTGCTCCTACCTTAGAAAGGCCTTAGTTTAAAATTAGAATTTTCTAAGAATCAACATTAGAATTTTTAATGTTGGATTTTTTAAAGACGATAGTAACAATAGTCCCTTTCTCTTGTTCTGATTGTACTTGGAGTTCTCCGTTGTGCATTCGAATAATTTTCATAGCTAGCGGCAGCCCTAAACCATAGCCATTGTATTTTGCTGCAATTTTACCTCTAAAAAAAGGTTCGTACAAATGAGGAATGTCCTCTGGTGGAATTCCTATACCAATGTCGTTAATTGCAATTTTTATTGTTTCGGTATTGGCTGTAAGCATTACAAATACTTCGTTATTATCAGAATATTTTACGCCATTGGTGATAATATTATTGATCGCCAATTCTAGTAGCGGCTTGTTGCATGGAATCAATAACAAATTAGAATCTTCAGGAGCAAAATTAAGTTTAATTACCACCCGATTATCAGGATATATTTTATCAATATCTGATTTTACTTCCAGTAATAATTCATCAATTCTAGCAATATCTTGTACTTGCTTTTTACCGTCGTATCCAGTTTGGGTTAGTTTTAATAAACTTTCCGTGAGATTACCTAATCGGGAAGCTTGGTTATAGATCGTACTCAAAGAGTTGATATATTCTTCGGTTTTTCGATCTTTTAAGAGCATTATTTCTGCTTCGGCAATAATGGTAGTGATTGGGGTTTTTAATTCGTGAGAAGCGTTATTTATAAAGTTGGCTTGTATTTCAAACGAAGTCTCTAATCGATCTAACATACCATTAAAAGTAGCGGTCAAATCAGAGAGTTCTGGTGAGTTTTTAACCTGAGGCAAACGATTGTGCAAGTTTGAGGCACTAATTCTTTGTACTTCTTTTGTAATTCTAGCTACAGGATAAAACACCCTACGAGCTAAAACCCGACCAAAAAAGAAAGCCAGTAGTAAAAAACCAATACCACCAAAAAACATAATACGAACAATAAAAACCAAAGTGTTTTTACCCATTCTATCTCTAGCAGCGACAATTACAATATATTTCTGATCGTTTTCAGTAAAAATTTGCCCTAAATAGTATTTATCATCAACCTCATACCAGTCTCTCCCAGATTGTAGAATGTGTGTATAAAATTCATTAGGGACATCAAGATTGACATTATATTCAAAGCTGTTTTCACTATTTACTTTTAGTACAAACTCTTCTTCTTGAATAAGCTCTTCAAGTCCGTTCTTTTTTAAATTGCTATAGTATCTAATTTTCTCGGGATCATTTTGAAAATGGATAGACGCGACAATTTTTGCTCTATCCTCAAGGCGTTTTAAAAAATGATATTGGTTGTTTTGACGGAACATTATAAACACCAGCACACAAAGGAGTAAGGTGCTAAAAGTGGATAACGCAACGTAAGTGAATGTTATTTTTTTTCGAATATTCATATTATAATTTAACCACATAACCCAAACCTTTGATGGTATGAATTAGTTTTTGATCGAATGGTTTGTCAATTTTTTTTCTCAAGTAGGTGATATAAACATCCACGACATTGGTGTTCATATCAAAGTTAATATCCCATACATTATCTAAAATTTGCTCCCGGGAGACGATCATGTCTTTATTTTTAACTAAGTAAAACAACAGTTTGAATTCCTTAGCGGTCAACACAATCACAGTGCCGTCTCGCTCAACAGTTTTAGCTTTAGGATTAATCTTTAAATTACCTATTTCAAGTACAGATACGATTTCGACTTGTTGATTTGCTCTCCTGTGCAATGCTTGAATGCGGGCTTCTAGTTCGCCAAATTTAAATGGTTTGGTGAGATAATCATCAGCACCTGCGTTCAAACCCGTCACAATATTTTCTGAAGTTCCAAGAGCGGTCAAAAGCAAAATGGGAACAAAATTCTTCGAAGCACGAACTCTTCTACAAATTTCGATTCCGTTTACGTCAGGAAGCATGATGTCTAGAACAATGGCATCAAAGCTATAATTAGCAATCATTTCAAGTGCTGTTTTACCATCAAGCGCAACGCTAACTTCATGATTAAATTCAGTTAATCCTTTTCTAAGTATAGCTAATAAATGTGGTTCGTCTTCGACAATGAGCAGCTTCATAAAAGTTGAGGTATTATTTACAAAAATAACAATTGGTTTACAATAACATACCTGACCTCTTAAAATTGTGATTATATTAAGAATGGTTCTATTATCAACATTTAAAAATTTGAAAAGTGTAAATTCAAGATGCTAATTTTAATAATAGTACTATTTAAAAAATTCAAGATGTAATAATCTCACAGGGGATGTACTCGAGCAATCGATTATTTGAACTTGTTATTAGAACTTCTCTCCAACCCAACTTAACCTTAAACAAAAATCCCCTTTCTATTCGAAAACAGAAAGGGAATTTTGATGATTTTAAATACTATTCTATAGCGCTTCAAAACCTAGTTTTACTCTCACTTTAGCAAGAACGCCATCTGCAACTAACGATGCTTTTTTAGCACCAATTTTCAATAAAGCGTCTACTTCAGGAAGTTTTCGGATAGTTAGCGACATTTGCATAGCAGCCCTTAAATTTTTAAGAGCACTTTGTAAAACTGGGTAAGATAAATAGGTGCCGGTGAGAATTTTTTCTATTCGATCTCAAAACTTGACTCTACATGAATATATTCAGTTTCTTTACTGTTTTTCCTCACTAAAAATACTAGATATTTATTAAAAAAACTAGCAAGTTCATAATCATTCAATTTTTTGTTTTTATCATAAAATTTTGATGAACGAATGAATTTTTTAATACATAGTATTTGTTTCATATCTATATTATTTATGACCCTGACTTCTTTGAAGAAAAAGGACCCATTGTTACCCCCACTACTATCATCTAAATAATAATGTTTTGGAATTTCAATATGCGTTTTGATATACTGACTATCATATTTAAAAAAGAGAGTGTCTTTGTTCATTATCTGAGCTTCTAATGAGTTTAGAAAGAGCAACGCTACTAATAAAACTAGAATGTGTTTTTTCATAATTTAAGATTTTTTATATTATTAGTTTGGACAAGGAGCTGTTTTTGTTAACAGATTACCTCTTTTTACTAGACTTTCTATTGATGCTTTTTTATCTGCTGGTAAATCTACCCAAGCTTTAACATTATTTTCTTTTAATCCATTCCAAGCCATCGCCTCGTAAAAAGCGTCACTTGGTTCTTCTTCAAAATATTTCACATACCCATTATAATCGTTCGTAAGTACAGTTTTATGAAACCCTTTTAAAGCTTCTTTCATGCTATTTATATACAGTGAAGCCATAACGCCATGTTGATTACCATAGGCATCATAGGTAGTTTTAAAATCTACTGCTCTTTCTCCAACTAGTGAGGATGCAGAATTTAATTTTCTAAAAATATCGGCATGTACATATTCATGCAAGATGGTTCTTGCTGCTTCCAAAGCAGAATGTTCATCTGTTCTTACTTTACTTATTTTAATTGTTATTAAAGTACTTCCTGGGGTATAAATCGTTTGTCCATTAACTTCTTTAATAATACCATTTTCATCAAGAGTAGTCACTTTATCCTTAGAAACAATTTGAATGTTAAATTCTGATTTTCCTTTAAAATTAGCCAATAAATTTTTTACAAAAGAATCTCCGTTTTTGTCTAATAAAGCATTTAGGCATTTTGCTTTTCCAGTAAGTTCATTGGTGATTTTGTCGTAAACAACAGGCTGTGTATTAGTTGAACTACTTCCTCCTCCACCAACATGAGGAGGGTATCCTCCGTTATTATTACCACTTCCTGCTGCTCCAGCACCTCCGAAACATCCAACTAATGAAATCGCTGTAAAATCACCATAATCATCCATCCAACCCAAATAAACACATGTTTGTATAGCCATTCTACCATTTGTACGGGATTTTATTAATAGACTATCTTTGAAACTACTAAATTGTACCGCTTCATTCTGTTGGTTAACTACCAAAACGATTCCATCAAAACTATCTGTTACCTGATAGAAGTTAAATGATTTATCAATATTATCAAAATATTCGTTCTTCGTCAATATTTGAACATGATTATAGGTAAATCCATCTGTAGATTTCTTAAATAATAATCGATGGTAGTTTAAATAATTCTCATCTCCTACTTTTGCCTTTAAACCTGATTTTAAGGTAAAAGGAACTTCTATTATTTCCCCTTGTTCTCCTTCAGAAACAATAGAATTTTTCCAATCAATATTTTCGGTATAGCTTAATATGGGAAGTTCTTTTGTGGTAATATTATTGTTAAACCATATTTGTGCTTCAAAGGTATGATTTGTAATAACTTCTTCTTCAACTTGGCAATTGCTTAATGTGAGTGCTAAAACAAAAAGATAAATAAATTTGCTAATGTAGCTTTGTGGTTTGTGGTTTGTTTCATTGTTTAATGCGTAAAGTTAAGTCTATTAGGACAAATAGACATTGCCAAAGCTATAGGAAAAAAGACATAAATCAAATACCCACTTTTAGTGATATTTCTATTCAAAGAATAAAACCCCTTTCTATTCGAAAACAGAAAGGGGATTTCTATCATTTTAAATACTATTTTAAAGCGCTTCAAAACCTAGTTTTACTCTCACTTTAGCAAGCACACCATCAGCAACTAACGATGCTTTTTTAGCACCTATTTTTAATAAAGCGTCAACTTCTGGAAGGTTGTTGATGTAGTAATTGTACTTTTCTCTCTCTGTTTTGAAAGTCTCACAAATTAATTCAAACAACGCTTGTTTGGCGTGACCATATCCGTAGTTTCCGCCTTCATAATTTGCACGCATCGCGGCTAATTGCTCTTCACTTGCCATCAATGAATAAATTGCAAAAGCATTGCAAGTATCTGGGTTTTTCGGGTCTTCTAGTGGCGTACTATCTGTTTCTATAGACATTACTTGCTTGCGCAATGCTTTATCATCAAGAAATATATTAATCAAATTATTTGCCGACTTACTCATTTTTCCACCATTTGTACCTGGAATCAACATACTGTCTTCTTGAATCTTAGCTTCAGGAATGACAAATGTTTCACCCATTTGGTGATTAAAACGAGACGCAACATCACGGGTAATTTCTAAATGCTGTAATTGGTCTTTTCCTACGGGAACTAACTCTGCATCATAAAGTAAAATATCTGCTGCCATCAACATGGGGTAAGAAAATAATCCTGCATTTACATCGTCTAAACGATCTGACTTATCCTTAAAAGAATGCGCCAATGTTAAACGTTGAAAAGGGAAAAAACAGCTTAAGTACCAAGATAATTCTGCAGTTTGAGGCACATCTGATTGTCTGTAAAAAACCACTTTATTAACATCTAGTCCACATGCAAGCCAAGCTGCTGCAGTGCTGTAAGTATTTGTTCTTAAAGTTTCTCCGTTTTTTATTTGAGTAATCGAATGTAAATCAGCTATAAATAAAAATGATTCATTTTTAGGATCATTTGATAGTTTAATCGCTGGAATAATTGCTCCTAATAAATTGCCTAGATGAGGTGTCCCTGTACTTTGAACACCAGTAAGTATTTTTGCCATTGTATTTTTTTCTTGAAGGCAAAGTTCGCAAAGTTTTTTCTTTTTTAGTTCTAAAATTTAAAAACTTAGCCTTCTTTTATAAGTTTTCCTTGAGCGACTTCCACATTTCTCCAAATTTACTTTTCACTCGATACTACTATAATGCAATTGGACATCTAAAAACGAACCAAGTTGCTTTAACGAAACATAGAAAATGCTTGTCAATCCAAATTTTGTAATTATAATAACTTTTGTTTCCTTATTTTTGGGCACATGAAAGGAATTAAGATAATTTTTTGGACGCTGTGGCGTGTTTGGTTTTATGTTGTAATGGCAATTCCAATTTTGGTTATGTTGCCCTTTTTAATCCTATCTATTCTTTCAGAGAAAGGCTATCCTTATTTTTTTAAAATGGCGAGGATTTGGTCTAAATTCATTCTTTTCGGAATGGGATTTCATTATAAAATTGAACGTGAAGAGACCTTAGATCCCAATAAAAGTTATATGATTGTGGCTAATCACACTTCAATGACTGATATTATGCTAATGCTAGCAGTGATAAAAAATCCGTTTGTATTTGTAGGTAAAAAAGAATTATCTAAGATTCCGTTGTTTGGATTTTTCTATAAACGAACATGCATTCTTGTGGATCGAAATTCCTCAAAAAGCCGTTTAGAGGTTTTTAACCAAGCACAAAAACGTATAAAAAATGGTTTGAGCGTGTGTATATTCCCTGAAGGTGGCGTTCCTAATGATGAGTCTATTGTGCTAGATTCTTTTAAAGATGGTGCTTTTAGGCTGGCTCTTGACCATCAAATACCTATCGTTCCAGTAACTTTTCCAGATAATAAAAAGCGCTTTTCATTTACCTTTTTTAGCGGAAGCCCAGGATTAATGCGTGTTCACGTAAGTAAAATTATTGACACAAATGGTAAAACCAATTTAGATCGAAAAAGCATTAGAGAGGAAGTAAGAGCAGTAATTTTAAGTAAACTAACCGATTTTAAAATTGGTAACTAACCCCAGAATATAAGCCAATGAATACTGGTTGAAAATTGTTGCTATCTTTCGAAAAAGTTTTTAATTGGTATTTTAACATCGGTTCAAAATTAAGCTGAAAGGACTTCATGAATTGGTATTTAAATCCCAAACCAATATTTGTACTTAGGTGCACTTTATTTAAATTGCTAGCTTCTCCAAGAACCGTATTTGCTTGAGGTGTTACTAACGAAATTTCGTTTTCATTTAAAAATAAGGTGCTAAAACCCCCAATTACATTGATTCCCACTTTTCTATCTACCACGGCGTACGAAATCTCAAATGGCACTTCATAATATCCCATGACTTGGTTTAAATTACCCAAATTCGTTTTTTGAACTGCCGTTATAGATGGTGACAAATTGTTAAAAGTAGTAGCACTCTGGAGTTCGATCGGTTCACTTGTTTTTTGTCTAATGTTTGACATCGCATTTGTGGCTAATCCAGCTGTAAAATAGACATCATTAGTGTTGTACCCTAGTATGACTTTATTAATCCCGGTACGGATCTTAATTTTATCGTTTAAAGCATATTTCACTCCTAGCCCATAGCTAATGGTATTGTCGGCAGTTTTTGTGTTACTCGACAATTCATTGTCAATAGGTGAGCCACCTGAATTAGCGTTGAGGTAAATAGGAGCAACGTTGGGCGATATTTCCCATTTTTTAGTATGTACTACTGCCTTTTTCGAGTTTTCAGTATTTGCTTTTAATAGTTCTTCTAGTGCATTAGGAATAACAGATTCTTCATTTTCTAGAGCGGTGGGTTTTGTTGACGCGATTGCTTCGTCCCTGTTTTTTTCTGATTTATCCAAATTTCCAACTGCTTCCTGAGCTGTTTTTTCATCAGCTAAACTGTTTACTACCACTTTGCTTTTGTCTTTTTCATTCGAAAATTCAGTAGTAGTAGCTAGTTTTAGCGGGTTACTAAATCTATATTTTGCATTGGCTGTTTTTGATTTTTTAACTGCAATTAGCTGTTTGTTTTTTCTAGTACCCACTTCAGCTAAACTGTCCTGATTATTTTCTTGAAATACTACAGCTTCTTGATTTTCGACCGCTGAGCTACTGTTTTTGATAGGCTTACTTATGACTGTATCATTTTCAATAACAACAGCATTTGAAGTTTTGATTGTCACACTTTCTTGATTTTTAAATAATAAAAAGCCCAAAATAAATACGGCTGCGATTCCCGCATAGCGAAACCACATTGGAATAATAAAACGATTCTTCTCTTTACTATGTAATCCTTGAGAAATAGCGTTCCAAGTTTGAGCATCAGGAATTGCCTCAAAATCTTTGAGCTTTTCTTGAAATAATCGATCGATGTTTTTGTTCTCTTTCATTCTGCCGATGATGCTATATTAGTTTCTATTCGGTGTTCTAATTTCTCTTTCAAAATGAGTCGTGCTCTATGTAAATTTGATTTTGTTGTTCCTGTAGATAGGTGCAACATTTCGCTTATTTCCTTATGCGAATAGCCATCTAGAACGTATAGGTTAAAAACAATTCTATACTGCTCTGGGAGTTCTTGAATGATTTTCATCAAATAATCGAGTGGTACATTTTCTTCTTCTATTGTAACAATCTCATCAGGAATCTCATCAGAAAGTACTTCCATAAACCGAACGCCTTTAAATTTTTGAAGTGCATTATTGATCATCACTCTTTTTGCCCATCCTTCAAAGGATCCTTTACCAGAAAATTGTCCTATTTTTTTAAAGAGTAATATAAAACCATCTTGTAAATTATCTTGAGCATCAGCGTAGTTACTGGAATACTTTAAGCACAACCCAAAAAACTTTTTAGAGAACAAATGATACAATTGTTCCTGAGCTTTTGGATTGTGCTTTTTACATTCTTCTATTAGCTGATCTAATATCACAGAATTATTTTTTATTCAACAACTTGAAATTCAACTTCATCAAAGGTATCTTTTTGTTCTGCGTCTTTTCCTTTATAGAATTTAAAAATGAAAGTACCTGTAGTAGTTGGTTTAAAATTGAATTTAGCTTCAGATAATTCTGGAAGTACATCAGTACAGACTTGATTGTCATCAGTCATGGTTTGAATAGCTATAGTTCGTGTATTATCTTTGATATCATAGTATATTCCTTGAAAAATGTAACAAGGCGTAGGACGTTGATATTTAAGAGTAATTTCATAGGTTTCGCCCACTTTGTAACTCTCAGGAAGTACATAACTGGCAACTGGCAAAACTTGATAACTGTATGAGTTCGTATTGTCATTGTCTAAGCTGCAACTTGATAGTGTGGTAATAATGGCTAGAAATAAAAGTAATTTTTTCATGATTGATTTTTAAAATTAGTAATTAAAATAAGATGCATCTTTCCTATAGATACTTTATATTTTAAAAGGTTGCGTCGCCATCAAAAAAATAATGAGTAAAAAAGTGTTCTTGGTTAAAAACCTGTGGGATTACTAATTTTAATTTTCGAAAAAAAGAGCATAATGACTAATTTTAAGTATCATAGCTTTTGAAAATGAGATTATTAAGTTTTAATTATTTTCGAATAAAAATTAGATTTAAACGAAAACCGACAAAATAAATTATAAAAAAAATTCCCGAATTTTCATCCGGGAATTTTAAAAATGTATGATTACAAAATGTTAAGCATCGGCTAACTCTTTGATTCTTTCTTTAATTTTTACTTCTAGTTCTTCAGCTAATTCTGGGTTATCTTTAATTAAAGATTTCACAGCATCACGTCCTTGACCTAATTTTGTTTCACCGTAGCTAAACCAAGATCCCGCCTTTTTAACGATTTCAAACTCTACAGCAAGATCTAAAATCTCTCCAGTTTTTGAAACTCCTTCACCGTACATGATATCAAATTCAGCGATTTTAAATGGTGGTGCTACTTTGTTTTTAACAACCTTAACCTTAGTTCTATTTCCTATTACGTTGTCTCCATCTTTAATTTGAGTAGAACGACGAATATCTAAACGTACAGATGCGTAGAATTTCAAGGCGTTACCTCCAGTTGTAGTCTCTGGATTTCCAAACATTACACCAATTTTCTCTCTCAACTGGTTGATAAAGAAAACAGTACAGTTTGTTTTGCTAATAGATCCTGTTAGTTTTCTTAACGCTTGTGACATTAATCTAGCGTGAAGTCCCATTTTAGAATCTCCCATTTCTCCTTCAATTTCACTTTTTGGAGTTAAGGCAGCCACCGAGTCAATTACTACAATATCAATTGCTCCTGAACGAATTAGGTTTTCAGCAATTTCAAGTGCTTGTTCTCCATTGTCAGGTTGTGATATAATTAAATTTTCGATATCCACACCTAATTTTTCAGCGTAGCTTCTATCAAATGCGTGTTCAGCATCAATAAATGCAGCAATTCCACCCGCTTTTTGAGCTTCAGCGATTGCGTGCAAAGTTAAAGTCGTCTTTCCAGAAGATTCTGGTCCGTAAATTTCGATGATTCTACCTCTTGGATACCCGTTTACACCTAATGCTAAATCGATTCCTAAAGACCCTGATGAAATTGTTTCAACTTCAACAATGGCTTTATCCCCCATTTTCATTACTGTTCCTTTTCCGTACGTTTTATCTAGTTTATCCAGTGTTAACTGTAAGGCTTTTAATTTGGCTTCTTTCTCTGTACTCATCTTCTCTTTTACCTTTTCTTTCATTTATGTTTTTTTGTTGCGATTTGAAATAAATAGCGCTATTCGAACTATAAATTTCATTTTTTGTAGCATTATGCTTGTAAATTTACTTCTTTTTTTTAATTAAAATTTTCACTTTAAATAATAATTAAGATTTCAAAGTAGCTGTTTACCTGATTTATATGAATAAAGCCTTTAATTCTGTGGCATCTTCTGGTTTCATTTTTCCTGCGATTACTAAACTAAGTTGCTTGCGTCGTAAAGCGGCTTCAAAACGTGCAATTTCAAGCGGAGTTTCAGGTATAATTTGAGGTACTTCTACCGGTCTTCCAGTGTCATCAACGGCTACAAATGTGTATATTGCTTCGTTTGCCTTTGTTTTGTTTCCTGACTCACGGTCTTCTACCCAGATGTCAATAAAAATCTCCATCGAACTCTTAAAAGAACGCGATACTTTGGCTTCGACCGTAACCACACTTCCTAGTGGAATGGCTCTATTAAAAGCTACATGATTCACAGAGGCTGTAACCACAATTCTTCTCGAATGTCTGCGTGCCGCAATACTTGCTGCTCGATCCATACGAGCGAGTAATTCGCCACCAAAAAGATTGTTCAACGGATTTGTTTCACTTGGTAAAACTAAATCAGTCAAGATAGTTAGGGATTCTGAAGGATGTTTTGGTGTCATATTTTTTTAAATGTAAATAATATTTTGTGGATTAGTTTAACCAGTAAACCGCCATTACAGCTGGAATAAAGTAAATAACAATAGTTCTAGCACCATCATAATCCTTTGCTAAACGTTGTCCAAATAACAACATAATTAGTGTGATGCAAGAAAAAACAGCTCCGTAGTAACCAAATAATCTTCCGTTGTTTACCATCAATTCGATACAACCTACTATGCAAAGGATTCCTGAAATCATTTCTAAAACTAGCACGTTCATCAAGGCTAAGGGAACATGATTTTTTAACCTTGTATTAGCAAAGTGACCTTTAAGCCAGTCTAAATTATCTTTCCAGTAAAAGATTTTATCATATCCCGATTGTAAAAACGAAATGGCTAAAAAAACCAAAATTAAAATGGAAGCGGCATTGTTCATATCTTTATTTTTTATGGATTAAACGAGTGAGTTTTATAGATAAATCAGTTAGTATAATTTTGGCATTTCCATTACGCTCAATATGATACATAGCATCTGAGAGTTCTTTGAAAATTTCTTGAATGTTGTTTCCATTTACAAAAGGAGCAAAATTTTCAAGCTTAAATTTATCTACTTTTGGTTCAAAATAAACCAAGTTTTTAGCTTCATAATTAATCAGTAAAGCTTGTCTAAACATTTCGATACAAAATTCTAGAAACTTTTTTTGCGTTTCTCTACCCAGTCCAGCAATTTTTTCACTCCACAAGATTAAATCTTGAATAGCTGCAGCATTTCCCTTAGCTTTAAACGCGGCTCTCACCCAAGTTACAAACCATTGTTCAAAGGGTTGGTCCTCGCTATCGTCATGTAATAAGTGCAAAGCTACATTGTAATTTCCCTGTGCTTGATGTGCAATTTTAGCAGCTACTTTAGGATCAGCATTTTCCTTATTTATAAGTGCTTCAGCAATAATAGGCTCTGTTAAACCATTAAAATGTAAAATTTGGCAACGCGATCGTATAGTTTGAATAATATCTTCTTCATTTTCAGATATTAGTATAAAAATAGTTTTCTCAGGTGGTTCTTCTAATAATTTTAAAAGCTTGTTTGACGCAGCAATATTCAACTTATCGGCCATCCAAACTAGCATAAATTTATATCCCCCTTCATACGCTTTAAGCGAAAGCGATTTTAGGATTTCCTGAGCATCATCAACTCTAATTTCACCTTGTTTATTTTGAACTCCTAAAATGGCGTACCAATCAAACAAACCTCCGTAAGGATTTTTAGTAATAAATTGCCTCCAGTCAGTGATGAAATCAATACTTTTTGGACTCCTTTTTACAGCATCAGTAGTTACTGTTGGATACGCAAAATGCAAATCAGGATGCGATATTTTTTGGAATTTAATATTACAAGATTCATTAGCGCCATTGTTCTCACCATTTTGATTGTTACATAAAATGTACTGTGCATAAGCAATCGCCATAGCTAATGTACCACTTCCTTCTGGACCTACAAATAGTTGTGCATGCGGAATTCGACCGGAATCAGCACTTTTAGTCAGATGGTTTTTAATATGTTCTTGCCCTAAAATTTCAGAAAATTGCATGGAACAAAGATAGTAGAAAATGATTGCCACTAAAATTTTACTGAGGAAAGTTTGTATTAAGAAAAGCACTTAAAATTAAGCTGCAATCAGGGGAGTTTTTATTTTCGAATGTGACAACAATTATAATATATCATTTATAATTTTCGCTACAGCGAAAGCAAATTTTCTCTCCTATTTATAAGTTGATGACTCTAAGTAACCAGAATTGAAGCAGATTTATAAGGCCAGCTATAATCTGTTAAGCAGCTGCTTTCTATGCGAATATAAAATTGCAAAAAAAAGCTCCTATGTGATTTAATATAGAGTTATGAGACATTTATCTATTAATCACCAGCTTTTAAATCGATGGCAACTAAGTTTTATTAAATTATAACGTTTTCGTAAATTAAAGGCATTGTTTTTTAAATAATTCGAATTTATAACTACTTCAAAAGTTCTATATTTGTTGCTATTACAATAAAAACTATAAAACTATAATAAGATGAAAACGGTAAACGATTTTAATTTTAAAGATAAAAAAGCAATCATTCGTGTTGATTTCAATGTGCCATTAGACGAGAATTTTAAAGTGACAGATGCGACGCGTATCGAAGCTGCAAAACCTACTATTGACGCTATTTTAGCACAAGGTGGAAGTGTGATTTTAATGTCTCACTTAGGGCGTCCTAAAGGTGTTGAAGAAAAATATTCATTGAAACACATCGTTGATGAAGCTTCTAAAATTTTAGGAGTAAATGTACAATTTGTAGCAGAATCTACTGGTGATGTTGCAAAAAATGCTGCTGCAAATTTAAAGCCAGGCGGAGTTATCTTACTTGAAAATTTACGTTTTCATCCTGAAGAAGAAGCTGGTGATGTTGCTTTTGCAAAAGAGTTAGCTTCATTAGGTGATATTTATGTGAATGACGCTTTTGGAACTGCACATAGAGCACATGCTTCAACTACAATTATTGCTCAGTTTTTCCCAACAGAGAAATGCTTTGGAAAATTATTGGCTAAAGAAATTGAAAGCTTAAATAAAGTATTAAAAAACAGTGAAAAACCTGTTACTGCAGTTTTAGGAGGTTCAAAAGTTTCTTCTAAAATTACTGTAATCGAAAACATTCTTGATAAAGTTGACCACATGATCATAGGTGGTGGTATGACTTTTACTTTTGTGAAAGCATTAGGAGGAAAAATTGGTGACTCTATTTGTGAAGATGACAAAATGGAATTAGCTCTTGAAATTCTAAAATTAGCTAAAGAAAAAGGGGTTCAAATTCATATTCCAGTTGATGTTGTTGCTGCAGATGATTTCTCTAATACAGCCAACACTAAAATTGTTGATGTAAAAGAAATTCCTGATGGATGGCAAGGTCTTGATGCAGGTCCAAAATCATTAGAAATTTTTGAAAAAGTGACTATGGAGTCTAAAACGATTTTGTGGAACGGACCATTAGGTGTTTTTGAAATGGAAAGTTTTGCTAAAGGAACAATCGCATTAGGAAACTTCATCGCGGCTGCTACAGAAAAAGGTGCGTTTTCACTTGTTGGAGGAGGAGACTCTGTTGCTGCAGTGAAACAATTTGGTCTTGAAGATAAAGTAAGTTATGTGTCTACTGGAGGTGGTGCTATGCTAGAAATGCTAGAAGGAAAAGTGCTTCCTGGAATTGCTGCAATTTTAGATTAAGTAGTTCATCTATAACACATTTTGAATATTTTTTTGATTTCAACAGTCGGTTTTTATAAAAAAAATGGTATAATTGCCCATTATAAGCCTTCTGTTGAAATTAAAATTATATTTTTTTGAAAAATGCCAAGTTTGCCCTTTTGTTCTTTGTTTCTATGCCCTTATTTTCACAACAACTCGATGTTGATAAGGCAATTACTACTCCTGAAACGAACATTTCCTATCTAGATTCTATAAAAAATACTTTTGTAAAAGATAACATGGCCCGCTGCGTAGATAGCTTGTGGATGAATGAGTTAGCCAACTTAGATTTGTTCAGCGAACTCTCCGTTGATATGGCTGATGTTGACATGGATGAAAAAGTACAGTACGATTTATTGCCTACAAGTTTGTTAAAAGAACGGTTGAAGGAAATGAATGCCAAGTCTCCTTTTAGAATCGAATACAACGAATCCCTAGAGAACGTTATCAAATCCTATTTAAAATATCGCAAAGGTTCTTTTGGTAAAATAATGGCCCTTTCACAGTATTACTTTCCTATGTTTGAAGAGGCTTTCGCCAAAGAAAACGTTCCCTTAGAAATTAAATTTTTAGCAGTGGTTGAGTCGACTCTAAACCCCAAGGCAGTGTCAAGAATGGGAGCCACAGGATTGTGGCAATTCATGTATCAAACTGGGAAACAATATGATCTTAAAATAGATTCTTATGTTGATGAACGCAGCGATCCGTTAAAAGCTACTGCTGCTGCAAAATACATGTCTAATATGTATGCTATTTTTGGAGATTGGGAATTAGTTTTAGCTTCTTACAACTCAGGACCTGGAAACGTTTCAAAAGCCATTAGAAGATCTGGTGGAAAACAAAATTATTGGAACATTCGAAAAAAATTGCCCAAGGAAACTCAAGGATACGTTCCTGCTTTTTTAGCGACAATGTACTTATACGAATATCATAAAGAACACGGCATTATTCCTGAAAAAGCTATTGCTCAACATTTTGCCACAGATACTGTTATGGTTAAAAAGCAATTGTCTTTTAATCAAATATCTGAATTATTAGATGTTCCCGTAGCACAGTTACAAACATTAAATCCATCGTATAAATTAGATGTGGTTCCGCATTATACCGATGAAAATCATTACTTAAGATTGCCTACAAGCAAGATTGCTGTTTTTGCTTCAAACGAAGATAAAATTTATGCCTATGCTGATTACCAAGAAAATTTAAAAGAACACCCTTTTACAAATTCACGTTTAGCTAGCACTACGTCAACTAAAGAATCAGTAAGTACGGTTCTGAAAAAAAGTAACACGTATTACAAAGTGAGACGTGGGGATAACTTAGGCGCAATCGCTAAAAAATACCGTGTAAGTGTAAAGCAAATTAAAAGTTGGAATCGATTGAGAAGTAATACTATTGCTTCTGGAAAAAGGTTGAAAATAGTTAAAACAACCCGTGTTGCCGTGGCTAGTAAAAAGCCTGCTAAGCCAAAGGCTGTTGTTGTTAAAGAACAGGACGAAGCTGTAGTTACAACGGATGAAAAAGCCAACTTATACACCGTAAAAAAAGGAGATAATATAAGCACTATTGCAGAGAAACATGAAGTAACTGTTGCTGATATTCAAAAGTGGAATGATATGACTAATAAGGTCGTAAAAGTAGGCGAGACTTTGCAAATTGCTAGTGTAGCCAATAAAAATAAAAATGACATTATAAGTGTCGCTGAGGTGGTTGCCATAAAATACACTGTTCTAAAAGGAGATGTACTTGGTGCGATTTCGAAAAAATTTGGGACCTCAGTTGTTGATCTTAAAAAATGGAATAACTTAAATAGCAATACAATTGCTGTTGGTAGTCGTTTAATTGTTGCAAAAGGAGAAACTTCAATTAAGACCAATAATGCAGCTGTGTCTACGTTTACCAAAGATAAAAATAGTAAACAGCACGATTATTACGTAAAGAGAGGAGACTCACTTTACAGTATCGCTAAGAAATATCCAGGCGTTTCTATAGCCGATTTGAAAAAGTGGAACGATATTCGCGGTGAAGCTATTAAACCTGGGATGAAATTAAAAATTAATGGTTAATCTAAACCATTATCGTTATGAGGTTTTTGTTATAATATAAAGCATCATGTATAAAAAGGTAATCCTTCTATTTTTATCAAGTTTATTTCTTTTTTCTTGTCAAAAGGAAGAAAGTGTAGTGCTTAAAAATACTTCTAGTAAACTCAATACGGTCTCTGTGATTATTGATGACCAAATGTGGAATGGAGAAATAGGGGACAGTGTGCGCAATAAATTTGCATCGCCAGTCATTGGTTTGCCCCAAGAAGAACCGTTATTTACAATCAATCAATATCCTGTTAAATTGATGGAAGGCTTCATGACAGATAGCCGTAATATTATATTGATTAAAAAAGCAGATGAGAATCACTTCCAAATCAAGAAAGATATTTTTGCAAAACCTCAGAATGTATTTTGCATTTCAGGGAAAAGTACCAAGGACATTCTTGATCTAATTCAAGGCAAATCGCCAGAGATTATCCAAACTATAAAAGCTGCAGAAATCAAAGAAAGCCAAACTTTAAACGGTCCATCGTTGCTAAATACTAAGAAGTTGAAAGATAGATTCCAAATTGATATGGACGTCCCGTCAACCTACAGCTATGTATTGCAAGATGCTAATTTTTTATGGCTAAAAAAGGAAATTGTTAGTGGTAATACAAGTTTGCTTATTTATCAAGTTCCTTTAAATTCGATAGAGAAAAGCGACAACCTAGTTGCTACTATTATTAAAAAGCGTGATTCAATTGGTAAACTTTACATTCATGGAAAGGAACCAAATACAGATATGATAACAGAGGAGGCTTATGCTCCTTATTTTTTTAAAGTCAATATTGATGGTAAAGTAGCCTATGAAATGAAAGGGACCTGGGTTTTAAAAAATGATTTCATGTCAGGACCATTTATAAACTACACAATCATTGATAAAGAGAATAATAGAGCCTTAATTTTAGAAGGTTTTTGTTACTCACCATCAAAAGAAAAGAGGGATCTCATGCATGAGTTAGAAGCAATCATAAAATCTGTTGATATTCTTAAAAGATAATTGCTAAATTTGGCGCTAATAGCATCAATTATTAAATTTCCTACTCATGTCATTACAATGGAAAATCAAGCCCTTTGACGGCTTATCAGTAAACGAATTATACGATTTATTACAATTGCGTAGTAAAATTTTTGTGGTCGAACAAAATTGCGTTTATCTTGACCTCGATGGTAAAGATAAAGTGGCATTGCATTTATTTGCTGAGTTTGAAGGTAAAATAGTTGCGCACGCACGATTGTTTAAAGCCGGAATTAGTTTTGATAATGCCTCAATAGGTAGAGTAGTCGTAGATGCTGATTATCGCGATAGAAAATGGGGACACGATTTAATGCGTGAGGCGATTGCGGGTATCGCAAGTAATTTTAATGAGACAAAAATCACCATAGGCGCGCAATTATACCTCAAGAAATTTTACGAGAGCCACGGCTTTATTCAAAGCACTGAAATGTATCTTGAAGATGATATTCCGCATATAGAAATGATACGCGAATAGTTTTCATCGAATGATTTTAAAAAAATATAGGTTCGAAAAGTTATAATAAAAAAAGACACCAACTGATACGATCGATTGGTGTCTTCTCTTTATAGCTTTATAATTTTATTGTAAGCGGTACGATCATTTAATATAGCAACTCCTTTTTTAATTACTGAATTATTTTGAATGGCATATTGATAATATCCTTCTTGATATTGGTACCTTTTTATAAGTTCAGTGACTAACAAGTTCTTGATTTGTTCTTGATTTTTATCTAGTAATTCTTGTTGGCTTTTTTGAATAGCATTCAGCAGCTGGTTGTATTCTGCTTGTATGGCAACATCAATTTTTTCTTCTTTGGCTACAGCCAAAGTGTTTTTTAAAGCAGCTGTAGTTTCAGTATCAAAGGCATATTTATCAGACTTTAAAAATTGTTTGAAATCTTGATAATCACTTTCTGTAATAGCCGGAGTTGTACTGCCTAAATTAGGGTTTTTATAATACCATTTTGTTACATAGTTAAAAATGGCATCATTCTTTAACAATTGCTCAATTGCTATGTTTTCTTGCGCTTCCGCTAAAACTACGTCGGGTAAAATCCCGCCTCCATCATATACAAGACGACCTTTGCGCGTTTTAAAAGCGTTATAATTTTTCTCTGCTGTTCTTATAGCCAAACCGTTTTTATCCTTATGCGCATAATCCAGTGCTTGAATACACCTTCCAGAAGGGGTGTAATATTTAGAAATAGTAACTTTTAACTGCGTGTCATAAGTCAATGGAATCTGTTTTTGAACCAATCCTTTACCATAACTACGACTACCAATAATCACGGCGCGATCTAAATCTTGCAAAGCTCCAGAAACAATTTCGGAGGCAGATGCGCTTCTACCATTAACAATAATCACTAGTGGGATTTCGGTGTCCACGGGTTCGTTAGTTGTTTTGTAAACTGCATTATGCTTTTCTATTTTAGATTTTGTGGTTACAATGATTTCGTTTTTAGGAACAAAGAGATTGCATATATCAATAGCCTCATTCAAAAGACCTCCAGGATTTGAACGCAAGTCAAGCACAATTTGGGTAGCGCCTTGTTTTTTTAAATTCTCTAGGGCGGTTTTAGTTTCTTGAGCTGCTTTTTGACTAAAATGCTCAATTACAATGTAGCCTGTTTTGCCATCAATCATGCTGTAAAAAGGCACCGATTTAATGATCACTTCGTCTAAAACAATCTCAGAGCTAAGTGTTTTTCCTTGTCGATCAAACTGAATTGGAATTCTAGTGTTCTTTGAACCCTTAAGTAATTCAGAGGAATCCCCTTTTAAAGTTGCTAGTGTAATACCAGAAACGACCGTAATTTTATCACCAGGTTTTAAACCCGCTTTATCAGCAGGGAAGTCTTTGTAAACTTCTCGTACAACTAATAGATTATCCTCTTGAGCAATCATGGCACCTACTCCTGTATATTCTCCAGTACTATTTATCTTGAATTGAAGAACATCTTGCTCATTAAAATAAACCGTATACGGGTCTAGATTAACAAGCATACTTTTTATTCCCTTTTCCATTAAGTCACCAGGATTAATTTCATCAACATAATTGGTGTTCAATTCCTTGAATAAAGTTGTGAAGATTTCTATTTGTTTGGCAATTTCAAAAAAATCATTTTTGAAACTAGCGCCTACAAATAAAAATGCCGAAGCAAGTACAGGGACAACGTATTTTTTTTTAAAATAAGAATGCATTGATTATATTTTTTTTGACTTAATTTTTTTTCGAACAAAATAGAGCACTACAAGTAGAATTAAAATAAATGGCCATATAGACAGTAACCAAATAAAGAAACCAGAAAGCGAATTAAATCCAGAACTCAGTGCTGTAGTAATTTGTGAGCCGTATGATACGGTTGGACCATCTTCAAAAGGCTCTTTTTTATAAAAATCTATGGTAACGGTACTATTTGTAACTTGATTTTGTAAGTAGTTAAGTTCGCCTTGTTTGGCTTCAATTTCTTCTCTAATGGCTGAAAGTTGTTTTTCAATTTCGAGCATTTCGGTTATCTTATTTGCTTTTTTTAATAATTCTAGGTACCGATTTTCAAGGGTTTTCTTAGCTTTTAATCGTGCATCGATGTCAACAAATTGTGCAGTTACATCTTCGGCTGTGATCTCTTTTCTTTCGAAATAGCTAACTCCCTTAGAGATATTTTTTATAAAAACATCAAAATTGTCACTAGGGACGCGTATAACAAGATGGCGGTAGCTGTTTCCATAATCTTTGCCTTGCGTATCTTCTTGTATTGTACCACCATTTAGGGTAGTGTTTTTTAAGATTTGATCGTAAGTAGCAGTGAGGTCTGTAGTTTCAAAACGGAGGTTTCCCTCTTTAATTATTTTAGGAGTTGTAATTGTGGTCACCTCTTGTGCATTTGCAATAACTGGTTTGACAAATTTTACTTGGTCTGCTTTTTGAGGCAAGGCAACCGCTAAAACTTCAGAATCAAGTTCTGCTTCAGATTTGTTGCAGCTAGAAAGGCTGATAAGTAATGCAGAAAAGAGTATAGCTAACTTCATAGAATGATTTGATAAGCTAAAATACAAAAAATAAATAGGCTAGTCCTCTTTTTTCACTTGCGCTAAAAATTTTTCAAACAACTGAATCGTTTTAGTATTGATTTCTTCATAAGTGAGTCTGTCCTTTGTTTGATAAAATAACATAAAAGCATAAGGTTGCTCTAGATTATCATGAAGCAGGTGTTTGTTTAAACGGTATGTTTCTCTAAGAATGCGTTTGAATCGATTTCTATCTACAGCTTTTTTAAAATGCTTCTTAGAAACGGATACACCCATTTTTATTTTTTGATCTTCAGCTAGTGCTCCCGTATAATAAACCAATCGCAAAGGATATTTCGATACTGATTTACCTTCCGAAAAAAGTAAGCCAATGGTGATTTTACTTTTTAATTTTTCTTCTTTAGGATAGCTGTAGTTCATTTTAATGGTAAAAGGGCAATTATTTATAGGTCACAAAGGTACAATTAAACGGTAAACCCCATTATTGTTTGGGAATTAAATAGCACTAAAAAAATATTTATTACTTTTACGGTTAATTTTTTTAAGCATGGAAAAACTGGTTTCGTACCCTATATCTGTAATTTATTATCTTCTTTTCGGACTTACATTAGTGATATTTCATCCCATTCAGTGGGTATGTTTCAATGTATTTGGTTACCAAGCTCATAAGAAGAGTGTCGATTATCTAAATTTATTCTTAGTAGGCTGTACTAATTTTGTTGGAACCACATATAAGTTTAAAGGCGTTAAAGGCATTCCTACAAATGTCCCTTTGATATTTGTTTGTAACCATCAAAGTATGTACGATATTATTGCTATGATTTGGTTTCTACGTCGCTTTCATGTAAAGTTTGTAAGTAAGAAAGAATTGGGTTCAGGAATTCCTAGTGTGTCGTATAACTTGACTCATGGAGGGTCAGTTTTAATCGATAGAAAAGAGCCTAAGCAAGCAATACCAGCCATAAAAGGCTTGTCAGAGTACATTCAAAAGTATAATCGTTCAGCAGTAATTTTTCCTGAAGGAACCCGCAGTAAAACGGGACATCCTAAACCATTTGCTCAAAGCGGTTTAAAAATATTATGCAAGTATGCACCTGATGCTTATGTGGTTCCGGTGAGCATAAACAATTCTTGGAAAATGGTTAAATTTGGTTTTTTTCCCGTTGGTTTAGGAAATCGTCTTACCTTTGCAATACACGAGCCTTTAAAGGTGAGTGATTATAGCTTTGAAGAGATAAGTGAAAAGGCAGAAAGTGCTGCAGTAAAAGGAATAAAAATTTAAAAACACATAAAATGTCTATAAAAAATATTCGATTAGAAGTAATGCAGTTTTTGGAGAAAAACGTAGACAGCTTTGTTGATCAATACCTAATACCTGTTGAGAAAATCTGGCAGCCATCAGATTTTTTACCTAATTCAGAGGGAGATAATTTCTTTGAAGAGGTTAGAGAATTACGTGAAATTGCTAAAGAATTGCCATATGATTTTTGGGTTACTCTTGTAGGTGATACCATCACTGAGGAGGCTTTACCTACTTATGAGTCTTGGTTGATGGATGTAGAAGGTATCGATAACGTAGAAAGAAACGGTTGGTCTAAGTGGATTAGACAATGGACTGGAGAAGAGAACCGCCATGGTGATATGTTAAATAAATATTTGTATTTGTCTGGTCGTGTAAACATGCGCGAAATTGAGATGACAACACAGCATTTAATTAATGATGGTTTTGACATTGGAACAGGTACAGATCCATATAAAAACTTTGTTTATACTAGTTTTCAAGAGTTAGCTACCTATGTTTCTCATAATAGAGTGGCACAAATGGCTAAGAAATATGGTGATAACAAATTGTCAAAAATGTGTAAGATGATTGCAGGGGATGAAATGCGTCACCACCATGCTTATAGTGAGTTTGTAACTAGAATTTTTCAAGTGGACCCTAGCGAAATGATGCTTGCTTTTCAATATATGATGAAGCAAAAAATTGTTATGCCTGCGCACTTCTTGAGAGAATCAGGTCAAAAAATAAGTACTGCTTTTGAGCAATTTTCAGATTCAGCACAACGTATTGGTGTCTATACAGCTCACGATTATGTTGAAATCATGCAAAAGCTTATTGACAAATGGGAAATTGATAAAATGACTGGTTTGACTGATGAGGCTGAAAAAGCACGTGATTATTTGATGAAATTACCTGGTAGAATGACAAGAATTTCAGATAGAATCGTGATTCCGCAAGAGTCACATATCTTTAAATGGGTAGAGCCTGCAAAACTATAATTTGAAGATTTTTAAAATTTTCGAAAAGTAAAATATAACAAAAGCAAAATGTTGATTTTAAAGGTGTAAAACTTTTTAAATCAGCATTTTTTTTAATTCAAAAAACCAATGGATAACAACGATATCATTAATAAGACCATACAGTTTGTTAAAATTAAATTAGAAGGTGCAGAGGGAGGACACGACTGGTTTCATATTGAAAGAGTGTATAAAAACAGTTTATTGATTGCTCAGGATGAAGTTTGCGACCTCATGGTTGTTAAGCTTGGCGCATTGCTACATGATATTGCCGACAGTAAATTTCATGGAGGTGATGAAACCGTAGGACCTGCAGTAGCCAGAGCATTTTTAGAACAAGAAAAGCTACCTGAAGGCATTATTAATCATGTGATTAAAATTATCGAAAACATCTCTTTTAAAGGAGGGAAGGTAAAACAAGAGTTTACATCCATTGAATTAAATATAGTTCAAGATGCAGATCGATTAGATGCTATAGGTGCTATAGGAATTGCTAGAGCATTCAACTATGGTGGATTCAAAAATAGAGGATTGTATAACCCTAATTTGGCTCCAAATTTAAACATGACTAAAGAAGAGTATAAAAACAGTAGCGCGCCCACCATAAATCACTTCTATGAAAAGCTTTTATTATTAAAAGATAAGATGAATACAGTGTCTGGCAGGTCAATAGCAGCAGAAAGACACCATTATATGGAAAATTTTCTATCGCAATTCTATGCTGAATGGGATGGAGAGAAATAATTAAGTATTACGTAAAGAGCCTAATAATCAAAAGTTAATAGGCTTTTTTCATTTTAGTACGCTTGCGAACTGTTATGAATGCTACATTTTAAGAATTTTTTAGCAATTTTATAACGTGCAATTATTCCCTATTTTAGATTCAAATAGTTTAATTTTGCATTTCGAATGAAAAGCACAATAAAAAATATTATTCCTTTTTGCATGATACTGCTTTACAGCTGTGGTCATATGTATGCCAAAACTTTTGTTGCAGCATCACATCCAGCTGTTGCTTCTAATTCAGAACTAGTATGCTCAGCTAATAATTTGTCGCTTAGTTTGCATTTACTTTCTTCGGCTCCGGTTAAAGATATGTTTAAAAGAGCCATTGTTGTTGATGCCGAAGAAGAAATTAATGAACATGCTGTAGATAAAAAAGCTACAGATAAAATAAGTTGTTTTGCCTCTTTTACACAAAACAAGAATACTATTTTTTCTTCAGATTCTTTTAAAGATACTATAGCTACAAATAAAGTATTTTCACCATTATCACTGTACAATGCTCCATTGTACGTACTATTCGAAGTTTACCGTATCTGATTCCCTTCTTTCTAGCACATTTTTATGCTATCTAACTGCTATTTTTTTGTCGAAATCTGACATAAAAGTACGCATTGGTATGTAGTTTTTTTTCTAAGCTACAAGCCAAATCCCATTACACTTTATCGTAAAATTTAAACACTATCATGAATAAAAATGCAATTTTCATTGGTCTTATGGCCGCGCTATGCACTATTGGCTGTAACTCTCACAAGGAAGAAAAGAAGGAAGAACGCACATTTGAGGCGACTCAACCTGTGGTCATGGATACCACAATTGTTAAAGAATACGTATGTCAAATCCACTCCATTCGTCATATCGAATTGAGAGCTATGGAGAAAGGATATCTTAAAACTATTAGTATTGATGAAGGACAAAATGTACGTAAGGGACAGAGCATGTTTGCCATTATGCCCAATATTTATCAAGCTGAATTACAACGTGCAAATGCAGAAGGAAATGCTGCGGAGATAGAGTATAAAAACACCAAACTTTTATCAGATGGGAAAGTGGTATCTGCAAACGAACTAGCACTTTCTAAAGCAAAATTTGATAAAGCAAAAGCTGAGATTAATTTGGCTGCTACACATCTAGGATTTACTAATATTAAAGCTCCGTTTAATGGAGTGATTGACCACTTTCACGTACGAGAAGGGAGTATGCTTGAAGAGGGCGAGTTATTAACAACGCTTTCTGATAACAGTAAAATGTGGGTTTATTTCAATGTTCCTGAAGCAGAGTACTTGAATTTTATTATGAGTGCTGATAAAGACAAAAAGCAAAAAGTGAACTTATTAATGGCTAATAATCAACAATTTAATTTGCCAGGAATAGTAGAAACTATTGAAGGTGAATTTAATAATGAAACCGGAAATATTGCCTTTAGAGCTGCCTTCGATAATCCAAAAGGAATTTTAAGACATGGAGAAACAGGCACAATCTTAATGCCAATCCCACTTACAAACGCAATGCTTATTCCACAAAAAACAACATTTGAAGTACTAAATAAAAAGTATGTTTTTGTAATCGACAAGAATAGTAAAATCGAACAAAGAGAAGTTGTGGTAGGTCAAGCTTTAGAAAACCTATTTGTGATAACCAAAGGTTTAAAAGTAGGGGACAAAATACTTTTAGATGGATTGCGATTGGTAAAAGTAAATGAGAAAATTAAATACAATTTAAATGATTCTAAAAAAGTCTTGACTAGCCTAGATGTTTACGCTGAGTAAGAATCCCAAAAAATAATAAAATGTTTAAAAAATTTATACAAAGACCGGTACTGGCTATCGTTATATCGGTTATTATTGTATTTACAGGGTTGCTAGCAATCAAGCAATTGCCAATATCTCAATTTCCAGAGATTGCACCAACTACTGTAAATATTTTTATCGCTTACCCTGGATCTAGTTCAGATGTATTGGTTAAATCTACTTTGATTCCGCTAGAGACTGCCATAAACGGTGTTCCAGGAATGCGATACATTGCTTCAGATGCTACAAGTGCAGGTGAAGGAACAATTCGTGTGATTTTCGAACCAGGAACAGATCCTAACGTTGCTGTAATTAGAGTAAAAACAAGAGTAGATCAAGTAATGCCTTTGCTTCCTGACTTAGTGCAGCGTGAAGGGGTTATCATTACTCCGGTACAACCAAGTATGCTAATGTACGTCGACTTATACAGTAAGAACGGACATCAAATGGATGAGAAATTCTTGTACAACTACGCATATACTAAAATGATTCCTGAGATTCAGCGTATCAATGGTATTGCAAGTGCTCAAATTTTAGGGAGCCGTAAATATGCTATGCGTATCTGGTTAAAACCGGATAGAATGCGCGCCTACAACATTTCTGCAGAGGAGGTTATGAAAGCCATGGAAGAGCAAAGTATTTTAGCGCGTCCTGGTCGTTTAGGGCAAAGTTCGGGTATTAAGTCACAGTCACTTGAATATGTACTGACCTATCGTGACCGTTTTAGCGAACCTGAAGAATATAGAGATGTTATTATTCGCGCTAATGCGAATGGTGAAATGATCAAATTAGGCGACATTGCTAATGTAGAATTAGGTAGTGAATTCTATGATATCTACGACAATCTAGATGGAAAACCATCTGCTTCTATGGTTTTAAAACAAACCTTAGGGACAAATGGTAGTGACGTAATTAAAGACGTTAAATTAAAACTGAAAGAGTTAGAAAAAGATTTGCCTCCAGGCGTAGGTTATAAAATTAGTTACGATGTATCTAATTTCTTAAATGCTTCTATTGATCAAGTAATAGATACGTTACGAGATGCTTTTGTACTGGTCGCGATTGTGGTATTCTTATTCTTGGGAGATTGGCGTTCGACCCTTATTCCTGTTATTGCGGTACCAGTATCACTTATTGGAGCCTTTTTTATTATGCAAATGTTTGGCTTATCCATCAATATGATTACGCTGTTTGCTTTAGTACTAGCTATTGGTATTGTTGTCGATGATGCGATTGTCGTCGTCGAGGCCGTCCATGTTAAGATGGAGGAGGAACACCTTAGTCCGTATGCAGCTTCAAAAGCAGTTTTAGGCGAAATTGGAGGA
>TARA_R110002033_G_scaffold5274_13_pt1 | contig 41362 bp, 32 predicted proteins | sample TARA_R110002033 | Tara Oceans TARA_R110002033 (sample SAMEA4397051) | marine metagenome | biome: Polar Biome; feature: [SRF] surface water layer (ENVO:00010504); material: water (ENVO:00002006), including particulate matter (ENVO:01000060) such as... | depth 5 m
GAGATCATCCGGATCGCCGGTTATACCGAGGACGAGAAGGTCGAGATCACCAAGCGCCACCTGATCCCTCAGGTGCGTGAGGACCATGGCCTGAAAGCTGACGAATGGATTGTCACCGACGAAGCCGTTCGCGACCTTGCGCGGTACTATACCCGTGAGGCCGGTGTGCGTTCGCTCAAGCGTGAGATCGCGCGGCTTGCCCGCAAGGTCGTGCGCAAGCTGGCTACCGACGAGTCGCTGACAAGCCTGACGATCACGCGGGACAATCTCGCCGAATATGCCGGCGTGAAGAAATTCCGTTATGGCCTGGCCGACGAGACCGATCAGATCGGGGCTGTGACCGGCCTTGCCTGGACGGAATCCGGCGGTGACCTTCTCACCATCGAGGCGGTCAAGATGCCGGGTCGTGGCAACATGAAGGTCACGGGTAACCTGCGCGACGTCATGAAGGAATCGATCCAGGCGGCCAGCTCGCTGGTCCGGTCCCGCTCGGTTGTCCTCGGCATCAAGCCGACCGTGTTCAGCACGAACGACATCCACGTGCACGTGCCGGATGGCGCGACGCCGAAGGATGGTCCGAGTGCCGGTGCGGCCATGACCACAGCCATCGTCTCGCTGCTCACCGGCATTCCGGTGAACCGTGAGGTCGCGATGACGGGCGAGATTTCGCTGCGCGGTCGCGTGCTGCCGATTGGCGGCCTGAAGGAGAAGCTCCTGGCGGCCCTGCGCGGCGGCATCAAGACGGTGCTGATCCCGGAAGAGAACGAGAAGGATCTCGAGGAGATTCCGGACAATGTGAAGACCGGCCTGCGGATCATCCCCGTGTCGGACATCAACGAGGTTCTGGAACTCGCCCTCAGCGAGCCCCTGAGCCCGATTGTCTGGTCGGAAGCTGACGAGGCGGCCTTGCAGGCTAGCCTCTCTGGCCAACCGGCCTCCAGTTCGGATACGGTTCGTCCCCACTAAGGACTGACACATAAAGATAAAGCGGCCGCGTTTCTGATGCGGCCGCTTTTTTTTTGCCTGCGTGCGAAGCGGAACGTTGGCTGCCTGCACCCATTGGTCTGCCAGGACACGAAACTGACAGGAGACATGAATATGAGAATTCTCGTAGCTGGCGCGACAGGCAATACAGGCGCACGCCTTGTGCAAAAACTGACCGACGCAGGCCACGTGCCCGTCGCCATGGCGCGGGAGAGTTCCGATACGAGCGTACTGCCAGCGGGCTGTGAACTTCGCATGGCGGACCTGACGGATTTGAAGGACGACGTGGTGCGCGATGTGGATGCCGTGGTCTTCGCGGCCGGCTCAGGTGGCCACACGGGCAAGGACATGACCGACAAGGTGGACCGCGACGGAGCGATTGCGCTGATAGACGCGGCAGCCAAGGCCAAAATTGGCCGCTTCGTCATGCTCAGCTCGGTCGGCGCTGACGATCCCTCGCAAGGCTCGGACGGTATTCGTCATTATCTCGAGGCCAAGCACGCGGCAGACGCGCATTTGCAAAAATCCGATATGCCCTATGTCATCGTCCGCCCGATCAGCCTCAGCAATGAGGAGGGCAAAGGCTTTGTCACGCTCGCCGAGCACGTCGACCGCGATGGTCAGGTAACGCGCGATGACGTGGCCGCCGTGCTGTCAGCCTCAGTCTGGCAGGCCGGCATTGAAGGCAAAGTATTCGAGATGAAGGAAGGCGACACGTCCGTTGTCGAGGCAATTGCCGAGCTGGCCGACTAGTCTCTCAAATGAAGAGAGGGCGTGTTTTTCACACGCGCTCTCTTGCTTTTTCTCTCAGGAATCCGCAAAAGCCGCGATGGAATAGGGCGGTTAGCTCAGTTGGTAGAGCATCTCGTTTACACCGAGAGGGTCAGCGGTTCGAGCCCGTTACCGCCCACCATTTAAAACAAGGCATTAGGTAGCTTTGTTGGCTAAGCACATCAGAGTGCTTCATAAGATTATGATGTGCTGAACCAGGGGGCCCGTTAAGCCACTTGCGACGCCTGCGGCCAGGCACAATAGTCGGCTGCATAATAGGCACCGGGGCGAAAGTTTCCTGAGGCGCCCGGTCCACCGAAAGGCATCTGGCCGCTGGCCCCGACGGTCGGCCGGTTGAGGTTTAGAATGCCTGCGCGAAGCCAGCCTTTGACCAGCTCCCATGTCGGCAGGTCGTCACAGACAAGCCCGCCCGCCAGTCCGAACCGCGTTGCATTTGCCAGCGCGATGGCCTGATCGATGTCACGGGCACGATAAACCTGCAGCAGCGGACCAAACATTTCCTCATCCATTGGGGCTGCCCCAGACATGTCGATCAGCCCGGGAGAGACAAAGCCGAGATTTTCGTCTTTCTGCTCCAGTGGGAGGATGGCTCGCGCGCCTTCCGCGATCAGCTTGTTCTGGAACGTCACGGCCTGCGCCGCGGCATGTGCGCTGACGAGCGGGCCCATGAAGGCGGTGTCGTCATTCCACGGGCCGACGGCGAGATGCCTCGCGCGCTCTGCGATGGATTCCAAAACCTGATCCCCGAAACGCCCTTCAGGCAGGATGAGACGCCTTGCGCAGGAACATCTCTGCCCTGTGGTCAGATAGGCGGACTGTATCGCGATCTCGGTTGCCGCTTCCGCATCCGTCGGTTCCCAGATGATCAGGGGATTGTTGCCACCCATCTCCAACGCCAGGATGACCTCCGGGCGGCCCGCAAAGTAGCGGTGAAACATGCGACCGGTGTGTTCAGAGCCTGTGAACAGGAGGCCGTTGATATCCGCCGCGAGCAAGTCCGCGCCGGTATCCCGTCCGCCCTGAAGAAGGTTGATGCAGCCAGGCGGGAGGCCCGCTGCCTGGAAGGCGTCCATCATGAGGGGGGCAACGGATGGCGCCAGTTCCGACGCTTTGAACACGCACGTATTTCCGGGCAGCAGGGCAGGCACAATATGACCGTTCGGCAGGTGGCCCGGGAAGTTGTAAGGCCCGAAAACAGCCATCACGCCGTGGGGCCTGTGTGTCAGATCCAGATGTCCGAAGTCGGCCGGCAGGCTGTGCTCGCCTGCGCGGTCGGCCTGGGCTTTGATCGAGACGGCAATCTTTGCGATCATCGTATCGACTTCGATGCGTGCCTCTTTGAGCAGCTTGCCCATGTCGCGGCTGATGGCGAGCGCCATGGCCTCCTTGCGGAGGCGAATCTCCTCAGCATACCGCTCAAGCGCGGCCTGCCGGGTGGAGAGGTTCGTTTGCCCCCATGCATCGAACGCGGTGCGGGCAGCCTCGACGGCCTGTCCTGTCTGCGCGGTGGAGGCGGCCCGGCCCGTCCAGACCACCTCGCCGCTGGCAGGGCAGGTCTTCTGGAAAGGTGCGCCGTCTCCGGGCACCCATTTGCCATTGATGAAGCAGTCGCCTGAATGGGGCTGAGCGGTCATTGTGTTTACTCCGGGGAGAAGTGGACGCGGCCCAGACGCTTTCCGGAGGTCACAGCCTCCAGCGCGGCGGAGAAGCGTCTCGTTTCAGCAGATGCGTAAGTGTCAAAGTAGCGGAAGTTTACCGGGCCGATGCCATGTTCCGCGCTATAGCTGCCGTCAAAATCCTCGACGGCTGTTTTGATCACGGTGTCGCGGATCGTCCGTTCACGGCGCGGAGTCCAGTCGCCGGGGGAGAGATGATCGACAAGATTGAAGTGAATGCCGCCATCCCCGACATGCCCGAAGTCGCAGATCTCCACATCCGGGAACAGCTCTCCGAGTTGGGCTTTCATGGCTGCCCTGAAGCGCAGCACATCGCCCCGCCGGAAAGACAGGTCGAACGCGTAGAGGCGGCCCCGCCTGCGGACGCCTTCAGACAGAGCGTGCCGGATGGCCCATACTTCTTCGGCCCGGCCGATCACGACGTCGCCCATGTTTGCCGCGCCGTTCTCCGTGATGCCGACAAGCCCGCCGATGAGAATGTCATCCAGCGACCGGTCCGCCTCATCCAGAGGCCAGTCGCAGGAAAGCTCAACCAGTATGGCAATGTCAGGCAAGTCGCCGCCAAACGGCTTCCTCAGCGAAGAGACGTGAGCATGCGCTGCGCGCATCGCATTGACAGACATGAATTCGAGCGCGGACAGGAGGGAGCCAAAGCGACGCTCCAGTTCCAGGAGGAGGTCTGGCAGCGCGGTCTCATCGGGCAGGGCGATGAGGGCGGTCGCTTTATGCTTGGCCGTCGGTTCGACGTTGAAGGTGCACTCGGTGATGACGCCGAAGCTGGCACCTGTGCCCACGAAGAGCTGCTTCCAGTCCGGGCCGGTCGCGGTCTTGCGCAGGGCGCCGCCCAGCCGGACAATTGTTCCGTTCTTGTCGCCGAGGACGACGGTCAGGCCGAGAACGTGACGCCGGACATCGCCGTAGCGCATCAGGCGGCTACCGCCGGTATTGGTGGCCACCATGCCGCCGATGCAGGGATCAGACCCGAGATCAATCGGCAGGCAGAGCGCATCAGGCGAGAGGCGGGCCTTGATATCCGACAGGCGAAGGCCAGCGCTGCATGTGACTGTTCGGTTGATCCGGTCGAGATGGAAGTCGCCCGTCATCCGCTCAAGACTGAGAACGGCGTGCTGGACTTCCGAGTCCGGAACACTTGCGCCGACAAGCCCGGTCCTGCCGGATTGCGGCACAAGCTGAATACCCTCCTGAACGCATAAGGCAATGATGTCAGAGGCGTCCTGCGTCGATCGCGGGCGCGCCACGAACAGGGCGGAGCCTTTTTCGCCGCGTCCGCCCTGGCAATAGGTTTCGATGATCTGCGGATCGAGATCTATCTCGTCTCGCTGGGTCAGGGAGGCTGGCAGGGACCTATTCATGGATCGCCAGTTCTTTCGGCTGCTCATGCGCAAACAGTTGCTGCAGCGATGTCAGGGATTCCTGCTCATACAGGGCCTGAGCCTGCGAGACGGGGCGGCCGAGCGCTTCTTCAAAAGCGGCCTGATTGCCTTTCGTGCCGGTATTGGTGCTGCCTTCTGACCTCAGATTGGAGCGGAAGATGCCCGCCGCGCTGACTGGCAGGAAATCCTCATAGGTAATCGGTTCCGGGATGATCGACCCATTCGCGATGAGTTTCTCCAGGGCGTCAGAGCTTTCCGGGGGCGCAGCAGGCAGACGTGCGCCCGGTGCTGCGCGGTATTTGAACCAGGCGAGCTTCTTGATCCGCAATGCATTCCAGTCGTCTGGAATGGCGTCAAAATCCCCGCTCGCCAAACAGGCATTGTAGAGATCCATGCCGGCGCGCGTCAGCGCTGCGCCCCGTGACTCGATTTCGCCAAAGCGGGCAGTGTGGACGCCAGCCGCGTCGACGCCGTCCAGATTGCGGAAGGTGACGGATTCCTCAAGCGCCTTGAAGGCCGTCTGGCGGAGCAGGATCGGGCATTTCCGCCGCGGCGGCCCTTCGATCACAGCCTTTGCGGGCAGGCCCAGATCGATCATTTTTTGCTGCGCTGCGTCGATGTCACTGACGCGCGGGGTCAGGTGATTGATGTGGGGATTGGGGAAGCAGACAATGTCAGCCAGCAGAGGGTGCTCGTTGAGCAGCGCATCATAGACGTGTTTGGTCGACAGCGCTTCGCCGCGCCACCGGAAGGTCTCGATCATAGCGTCGAGGAAAGCTTCGCCTTCCGCGTCGGTCAGTCCGCCTTGAGCTTCTGCCCGCTCAATATAGCGCAGCGCGACGGGAGACATCACGGATCGCTCACGGGTGAGACGCTCCACCTCATCCTTCAGCGTCGGAGAGACGATCTGGTCAAGCCGCACGAGCGAGACAAACAGACGAAACGGACTCCGCTCAATCGCGTCGTCATTGATGGGGCGGAACGCGGTTGAGTGGACGGGCAGTCCGGCCGCGGCGAGATCGTAATAATCGACCGGGAACATGCCCAGCACGCCAAGGGCTCTGCGCAGGAGGGAGAGTTCTTCCGGCAGTGCGAGACGAATGGCGCCATGCCTTTCCTGACCGAGGCGGGCGCCGGAAAAGGTCGAGGCCTCGGCGTCTGCGGTATTAATGCTCTCGACCAGGTCCACCAGCGTCCCATAGGCGGGCACTTCCTCGCGATACATCAGCGAGAGGCGGTCTGCGAAATTCTGGCGTAGGCGCCATGGCGGGGTGAACTCAGACATTGTCGAGGCTCCAATTGGTGTGGGCATGGGTTTCTTTACCGGGTTTGGAAGGTGGCGGCGCGCTGATCAGAAAGCGCGTATCCTGGCCCGCATTGAGTTGGCTGATCGCAGACGCGTGGCAGGTGACGCGATCTTGCGCATCGATGCTGACGCAGCCGACATAGGCCCGGAAATCCTGAAGGGAAGAGGCGGTTATCAGCGTCATCTGGGCGCCAGGCTCAGGATGTCCATCCAGCAAGCTGACTTGCCGCGCCGTGCGTGCGCTGTTCAGTTCTCCGATAGTCGACATAACAATCGGACCACCATCCGACATGTCGATGAGGGAGGAAGGGCGGAACCCTTCTTGCACCAGCAGGCGCAACGCGCCGGCAGCCGTGTCGTGTGGGCGCCCAATGGCGTGCAGGGCCTTTTCGTCCAATGTGTCGAGCGGCACGTGCAGGCCATCGAATTCCGACAGGATGAACCCGGCACCGTCCCGCGCGAGCCGGGCGTCGGACTCCTCATAGGTCTGGTCGAGGCGCGGTGACCAGATCGCGTCATAGAAGGGAGAGCATTCCGCCTCATCGCACCAGCCTCTCAGTTGCGAGACGATGGGCTGGTCGAATAGGTCCGGGCGCGTGGCCATCAGCATATAGCGCGCACGCGCCAGATAGCGTCCGGCGCCGGAGGCGCGGTGAGCGGGGTGCAGAAACAAGGAGCCGACTTCCGTAAAACCCTGCAGTGTCCGCTGGAGGGTCAGCGCATCGGGGCGTTCGGAAGGGCCGTTCATTTCGAAGTCAGCGCACATGAACGCATCTGATCCGACGCCGGTCTTGACGCTTGCGCACCCGACGAGATCGCCGGTCTCGCAATGCTCCATCACCAGGAAATAGGTGCCTTTGGCGCTGCCCTCCGGTGAGCCGAACGAGGCTTCGCTGCAGGCGATCAGCGCGCGCAGATACGTTTCCTCTGCCTGCAGACTGGTAAAACCAGGGCCAGCCTGCAGGCAGAGGGCGAATAACCCGTCCAGATCACCAGAACTGACGGGCCTGATGATGTATCCGGGGGGCGCCATTATTGCGATGAACCGGCAGCTGCCACCCGTACGCGTTGCAGGCTTTCCAGAGCGCCATCGATGATCGCGATGGCCTGCTCGATCTCTGCTGCGCTGACATTCAGCGGCGGCGCAAGGCGGACCGTGTTGTCACCAGCCACGCCCGCGAGCAGGCCGTTTTCACGAAGACGGTCACGCATTGCCGTGTTGAGGCCGCTGCCGAGCTTGAAGCCCGCCAGAAGGCCCTTGCCGCGAACTTCTGCCACCAGATCCGGATATTTCATTTTCAGTCGGTTCAGCTTGCCGTGCAGCTGCGCCGATCTTTCGCGGACGTTTTCGAGAAAGCCCGGTGCAGTCAGGTGATCGAGCACCGCCGTGCCAACCGCCACGGCGAGCGGGTTGCCGCCATAGGTCGTGCCGTGTGTGCCGGGCACCATGTGGCGCGCCACGTCGGCGGTCGCAAGGCACATGCCGAGCGGGAAGCCGCCGCCGACGCCCTTGGCCGTCGCCATCAGGTCCGGCGCGGCGCGTTCGCTCCATTGGTGTGCAAACAATTGTCCGGTGCGTCCGGCGCCGCATTGCACTTCATCATAGATCAGCAGGATGCCTTGCGCGTCGCACAGCTCGCGCAGGGCTTCCAGATAGGAGATGGGCGCAGGCCGTAGGCCGCCTTCGCCCTGGACGGGCTCGATCAGGATGGCGGCTGTGTGTTCATCCGTCATGGCGCGGAGGGAATCCATGTCGCCGAACGGGGCCTGTTTGTAGCCGGGAAGGCGGGGGCCGAAGCCTTCCAGGTATTTCGGGTTCCCGGCTGCGTTGACCGTCGCATAGGTGCGGCCGTGGAAGGCACCTTCGAAACCGATAATGTCGATGCGTTCCGGATGGCCCTGTTCGGCGTGGAATTTGCGCGCGCTCTTGAGGGCGCATTCGATCGACTCGGCGCCGGAGTTTGTGAAGAAGACGCGGTCTGCAAAGGTCAGCTCGCAATACCGCCGCGCCAGTTCGGCCTGGCCGGGCACATCGAACATGTTGCTGAGGTGCCAGATCTTCTGCGCCTGCGCGTGCAGCGCTTCGACCAGATCCGGGTGTGCGTGGCCCAGCGTGTTGACGGAAATGCCCGCGATGAAATCGAGATACTGGCGGCCGGACGTGTCGGTCAGCCAGCTCCCCTTGCCGTGGGAAAATTGTAGTTCTGGCGGGGCGTAAGTCGGAAACAGGCTGTCGCGGTTCATGGGGACCTCTTTTCTGGTTCGCCCATGGGTGCCGCATCTGCCTGATCATTGTAATCGTCAAACGGGGCAATATAATGCATATGATCAGGCAATATGGTGCCTCAGATATACAAAGTGATGAAGTGTGATGATCAGGCTGACGGACAGTGACTATGAGATGATTGAGGTGCTCAAACGCTCGGGCCGTATCAGCGTGACCGATCTTGCCGAGGCGCTTTCCATATCGAGATCGACTGCGCAGAAGCGTCTTGAGAGACTGGAGACGTCTGAGGTGATCGAATCCTATACGTGCGTCCTGGCTGCCTCCTACCAGCGAGATTGGGTAAGTGCGCATGTCATGGTTACGGTCGCACCCAAGACAATGGATGCAGTCGTGAAAAAGCTATCTCGGGTAACGGGCGTGGAGGAAGTTCATTCCGTTAGCGGAGAGTTTGACTTGATCATCGTGATTGCAGCGCCTTCGGTGCAGAGCCTTGAAGCCTATGTTGACAATGTCATTGCCATAGATGGCGTGGAACGCACGCGTTCATCAATTATCCTGTCGACCCGTATCAAACGGCGCCCCTGAGATAGCCGGCGGCAAAAGGAACACCGGGCAACCATCACAATGCCGAAAGGCCCTGAATAGCGAGTTCAGCGATGGCGGCATCTTGCGCGCCGAGACCTGTCAGGTCTGCTATCGCGATAGCATCTTCAGGCAGGTCGATTTCACTTTGACCAAGCAGCACTTCACCAATCTCGACCATCAGTGGCGTGCGCGTGCCTTCTGACGCATCGAGCGCCGCGCATTCCCCATAGGCCAGGCACTGCGCTGTCGAATCCGTCAATATGAGATCGGCCGCCGCCATCACATCTTTGGCCACTTCGGTCTTGCCGGGAGAGTCTGCGCCGATTGCGACAATACGCAGACCGGGACGGATCATATCACGTGTAATCAGAGGGCTCGTGGAAGGGGTTGTCGTGACGATGACGTCGCAAGCGCGCGATAGAAGCGAAAGGTCGGTCTGTACCGTTACCGAAAATGGGTGGTCTCGGAGATCTTGCGCCATTTGTTGGGCGCGTTCAGGCTGACGTGACCAGATCTGGACATTCTCAATCCCGAGGTGGTGGGAAACCCAGATGGCATGTAGTTTCGCTTGAGTGCCTGCTCCGACAATTCCCAGGGTTTGAGCGCGGGCCGGCGCAACAAGGCGCGCTGCCACGGCACCTGCCAGTGCCGTCCGCAAGTCGGTAAGGGCACCATCGTCTGCCAGAAGGCACACTGTATGACCGGTCTGCGCGTCGAACGCCATCATCACGCCATTGCTGGACGCGAGTCCACGTTCAGGATTCTTGTAGAAACTCCCAGCCATCTTGACCACGAAATAGGGCGAGCGGCCAATATGGGCAGACTTCACGTGGAAATCGCCAGGCGGTGTTTTAAACCGCAAGTGAGCAACAGCGCCGGATTGAACGTTCCCTGACGAATAGTCGCAAAACGAAGATTCGATTGCTTTGATGGCAAGAGATGGATCGAGAGCTCCCAGGATGCGGTCCCTTTGATGGACTAGCATTATTCAGCTCTGCTCTTGCTTGATGGCTGCAAGCTCATTGTAGATAGTGGCGCGGCTAACGCTCAGTATGCGTGCAATATAGGCGGGCGCGCGCCGTTGCTCCAGAGCGCCACTTTCCTTCAATGCCAGGATAAGTTGCCGCCGGGCGGGGCGATCGATATCAGCAATACGAACGTCATTCTCTGAACACCAGTGTGCAATAAACTCGTTTATGCGTTCATGCCAGTCATGGACGAATAGTGCTTGTACATCATCCGTTCGTGGCTTTGTGCCAAGGAATCCATCCAAGGCTATGCGTATCTGATCAAACTGGCTGACATCAACATTGATACAGAAAAGACCTATCGCCTTCTCTTGATCTGTCAGGACGATCGAAATGCATTTCAAGCGGCGTCCGTCCCAGTTTGTCTTAACGTAAGGGCCAACAAGATCCTGTGACACATCGAATTCGATATCTTCAAGTTGTGAAGGATCGCCGGGCGCGCGTCTGGAAATCGGGTTAGCGATATGCGCAATGGATTCGGTCGCAAGATCATGCACAACAACTTCCGCATACGGCGCGAAAACGACGGCAATGCCATCGGCTACGGCAAAGTGGGGACGCAGCGCAGGTGCATATGCTTCTGAATCGGACAGCTGTTTCAAAGTTCTCTCCATACGCTATTGACAAACATTCTAATCTGGAAATATCGTTAATTGTATCTTCTAGCAAGTGGAATTTCTCAAATGGAACATCCCGAGGCGGATCCTGCTAATTTGCACTCTGTGTCAAATCAGGATGATCAGGTGCGCCTTGGTCTTCTGGCGGGTAAATCACGCGAAGCGCTGGTCGCTCTGCGTCGTCGTACCCCGGCAAGCCCCTTGATCGAGAGTAAAGTCCTGTCCGCTCTTACAGGCGCGCGCGTATTGCTGAAGTGCGACCAGATGCTGCCAACGGGGGCCTTCAAGTTTCGTGGGGCTTTCAACAAGCTGGTGTCGCTTTCTGAGGCTCGGCGTGAAATGGGCGTCATCACTGCATCCACTGGGAATCACGGTCTGGCAATTGCGACAGTTGCGGCGGAAATGGGTATAGCCGCCACTATCCACGCGCCGGAACAAGCTTCAAGCGCCAAGCTTGAAGCAATTCGCGCCCTTGGCGCGAGTATCGTGCTTCATGCAGCAGATCCGCTGACGATTGAACTCGAAGCCAGACGCATTTCGGAGCGAACCGGACAGGTCTTTGTGTCGCCTTATAATGATCTGGACGTGATTGCGGGGCAGGGAACTTGCGGGCTCGAGATTATCGATGAAGCGCAAGTTGACGCGGTCGTCCTGTCAGTCGGCGGTGGCGGCCTTCTCTGCGGCGTCGGAGCCGTGCTGCGGACAGAGTGCCCGAAGGCAGAGCTGGTGGCGGTCTGGCCCGAGAATGCACAAAGCCTCTTTCATTCCATGAGGGCAGGGCGGGCTGTTGAAGTGGAAGAATTCCCAACAATAGCCGATGGCACGGCTGGGGGTGTCGAGCCTGGTTCTGTGACAATTTCCCTTGCGGGGGAGATTGCACCACGATCAGCGGTAGTCCCAGAGCGAGACATTGCCTCTGCCATGGTGCTTTTGGCGCGCGACGAACGGCTAATTGTCGAAGGCTCAGCAGCGCTTGCTGTCGCAGGACTCAGATCATGCGCGCCACGCCTGAAAGGCAAGACGGTTGCTGTTATCCTTTGTGGGCGGAACATATCCTATGAGAAATTTGAACAGGTCCTCACGGCCGGCAAGGGAGAATAACATGATGACAAGCAGGAGAGTCGCCAGCCTTATGACGGGCATGCTGCTTGCCGGTGCATGCGCAACGGCGCAGCCTGGCGTGGATGCTCCTTTCGATGGGCGGGTGTCTGAATTCTATTCATGGACAGAGGCTGTCCCTGCTGTCCCGGGAGAAATGCTTCGTAAGGAGCCTCTTGCGGAAGCCTTATCCATTCCTGGCGCAGCGCGCGCCGAACGCATACTCTACTCATCGACCGATGGCATTGACGGACAAACGCGTGTCATCGTGTCGGGAGCGCTGTTTTACCCGAAAGGCGACATGCCCGAGGGCGGTTGGCCCGTCATCGCATGGGGGCATGGCACGAAGGGGATTGCCGATATCTGTGCGCCCTCGTGGGCAGGCATGACATACCGTGACCGGACCTATCTTGCAAAGTGGCTGTCCGAGGGTTTTGCGGTCGTAGCGTCGGACTATGAGGGGCTCGGCACAGCCGGACTGCATCCCTACATTGCGGGCAGGGCTGCTGGCTACTCTATCCTTGATTCCGCACGTGCAGTCACACGCAATGCGCCTGAGCTTTCAAACAAGGTTCTGCTGGTCGGGCAATCGCAGGGGGGCGGGGCTGTCGCGATCGCTGCTGCTCACGCCTCTGCATATGCACCGGATCTCAATGTTATAGGGGTTGTCGCAACCGGTGCAGGGACAATCGATCTGGAAAGGCCGGACTTGCTTGGAGACTCCGAAGCAAAGATCGATTCAACATCTGCCTATGCCCTTTATGTTGTGCGGGCGCTCTCGCTGGTGGATCCGAAACTCAAACCCGAAGACATGCTCACACCCAAGGCGATGATGGTTCTGCCCCTCGCCGATACACGCTGTGTGGCGGATCTCGAGTACGACATGAGTATTGCGGAGCTCAACTGGTCCACAACACTCACGCCGTATGGTTTCCAGGTCATCAAGCAAAATATATCGCTTTTGAATCAGCCTGCTACTGGCTACGCGGCACCGGTCTTCATGGGGACGGGAGCGAATGATATCGAAGTGGCGCCAGCGTTTCAGGACATTCTTGCCCAAACGATTTGCCGTGCGGGCGTGAGCGTCGAGCATCACGTCTATGAAGGCGAAGACCACAGCACTGCAGTGAACAGGTCTCTTCGGGATTCCATTCCGTTCGTTCGGAAGCTGATGGCTGGTGAAGCGGTCGAGAATACGTGTGGATCAAGCGAATGAATGAACATCAGGAGTTTCGAACTAGCGGCGTCCGTGCACGTAATATTATGGGTCGTGTCGTCGCACTTTGCGCAGCGTTGGTCATGACCGCGTCCTGCGTAGCCCCTGCGGGTGCGTTGAAGTTAGTTGAGAATGGGAGTGATGACGCGATGTCCACAAATGCACCTGACAGGTTCTGGATCCCGGACACTATTTCACCAGAAGCTAAGGCGAAGATGGAAGCCTTGGTCAGCTATGCGCGCGCCTATCAGACAAATGAGGCACCAGCAGTCACGACCGAAGACTGGCAGGCCCGGCGGCAAATGCGAGAGCAGATGATGGAGGTGTTTAATGCACCCATGCTTGAGCGGCTGAAGCCGTCAATTGAGGAGGTCAAACTTGGGGAGATTCCTGCGTTAAGAGTAACGCGAAATAAGCCAGGTCCTATCGAGAATATTATCCTCTACGTACATGGCGGAGGTTTTACGTACCTTTCTGCAAGGTCATCTCTCAAGTCGGCTGTGTTGATGGCGGAAGCGACTGGCTATGCAGTTTATTCGATAGACTACACGCTCGCCCCTGAGGCCAAGTGGGACGAGATCACGATGCAAGTGATCACGGCTTACCAGGCGCTCCTGAATGATGGGCATTCTGCAGAGGAAATCGGCTTCTTTGGTGATTCCGCGGGCGGTTCTATTGTCGCGGGCAGCACATTGCGACTTAGGGACATGGGTTTGCCAATGCCGGCTGCGCTTCTGCTTCATTCTCCCTCTACAGATCTTACAGGTGCCGGCGACACGTTTACTACGCTCGCGTTCTTTGATCCCGGTCTGGAAAAAGAGGATTCTCTCTTTCGATTGAGCCAGTATGCGGACCCGGATGACCGGACGAATCCTTATGCGTCTCCTGCCTACGGTGATTTTAGGGACGGCTTTCCTCCGACACTAATCCAGACCGGTACGAGAGAGATGCTGTTGAGCGACTCTGTACGTTTGTATCAAGCCATAGAGCGTGACGGCGGAGATGCCGTTCTGGATCTCTATGAAGGCATGCCACATGTCTTTCCGTCGCTGCTGGACGGCACGCCGGAGTCCGACGCGGCTTATGCAAGGGCAACAAAATTCTGGCGTGAGCATCTCAAGCCGGAGCCGCCTGAATAAGACAACACCGTGTAATGAGATTTGGTTCTTGAGCCTCCCTTCTATGTGGGAGGGATGGCTTCTTGAACCTGAAAACGACTGCAACAGCGTAACTGACAGAAGCGCTAACGTGACGTGGATCAACGAAATTTCCAGCGATCCGGTGAGCCTCAAACCATCACGATACATCAACCAAATCCAAAATGAGATCGGGGAGTAAGAAAATGACTGAATTAACAAAGAGATTGCGGGCAACGGCGGCGAGTATTCCGGTTGCCTTTCTTGCTACATCATTCTGCATTGTCGCAGCACAAGAAGCGCCGACACCAGCGGATTCATCCGACGCGGATCAAACATATGTTCTGGGCCGTGTAACTGTTACAGCCAGTAAACGTGAAGAAGACATCCTGGATGCACCGTTTTCTATCTCGGCCGTGACTGGTGATGATCTGGCGAAGGTCGGCGCGACCGAGTACAGGGATTATCTGACAACAGTACCTGGTGTGGCGCTCGTCGAGGCAGGTATTGGGTCGAACAATGTGATCATTCGCGGACTGGCAACAGCAGCAGGCGGAAGCACACTCGCTGGTACAGTGGTCACCTATTTCGATGAAGTTGCGCTCAATGATGGTACTGGTGCAATCGAGGTTGAGCCTGTTGACATTGATCGGATTGAAATTCTGCGCGGTCCACAGGGAACCTATTATGGTGCCGGATCGATAGGTGGAACATTGCGCGTTATTCCTAAACGCCCACAGCTCAACGATTACTCAGCAGATCTTGCGGCAACGGTCAGCTCCGTAAAAGGTGCGGATGATGTCGGGTCAAACCTCACGGCAACGGTCAATCTTCCTATCGTCAAAGGCAAGGCTGCGGTCCGCGGCTCTATGTATCAGCGCGATGAACCAGATTATGTCAACAATCTACAAACTGGCAATAAGGTCGGGGGCGGCACAATTTCCGGTGGGCGGCTAGCTTTCTTGCTGGAGCCGACCGAGCAGATGGATGTCCTGTTCCAAGTCATCAGTCAAAGTACTGAGGCTGATGGGCAGAGGATACGGGAGCCATTTGAAAATAAAGGAAATTCTCAGCGACGCCGCGGCGATGAGTATGGTGATACAGATTTCGACTTGTACAACCTGAATGTTGGCTATGATTTTGCCTCAGTTCGTCTCGACTCGATTACGGCCTATTATGAGACCGATTTCAAAGGCCGCCGCGACGCCTCTCTGTTCGACGGCAATGTCGAGGCACTGGCAGGGCCTCCTGGCCTTTATGGCCTGGATTCATATGATCTCTTTGCAGATGATACCGTGAAAGGTGATGTGTTTTCGCAGGAACTGCGCCTGACATCTCAGACGGACTCTGCGGTCCAGTGGCTTGTCGGTGCTTTCTATCGCAAAGAGACTTCTGACCGTGTGCGTCTCTTTACGGAGGATGCTCTTCTTGGGCAGGTCCTTGAAATTGATCGCAATGTCGACACAACGCAATGGTCCGGGTTCGCTGAAGCGAACATTGATCTTCCAGGCGCATGGGGCCTCGACCTGGGTATCCGTTATGCCGATTATGAGCAGGACGTCGCAGTAGATGCAGAATCGGGAACGCAGGCAGAAAAGGTTTGGACGCCACGGTTCAATCTTCGCTTCGAACCAAACGAAGATCAGCTCTACTATTTCCAGATTTCCAAGGGATACCGGCTTGGCGGGTTCAATGGTGCGCCACCAAATCTTCCTGGCGTCAATGTGCCCAATGAAGAGCAGTATTATTCGTACACTTCTGATTCTCTCTGGAACTATGAAATCGGGACGAAACAGGTGTTCGCGGGTGGCCGGGGCAATTTCAGCGGCGCAGTCTTCTGGGCTGACTGGACAGATATCCCCATCTATCTGACCCTTGCCGGCGGGGCCTATACACCCCTGGTCAATTTTGGGAGCGCGACGAGCAAGGGTGTCGAGGGTGAGTTCAGCTATTTGTTGACCGAAGGTCTCACTGCGAGCCTCAATGCCTCCTATGTGAAAACTGAACTTGAAGGAACGACAGGGTATAAATCCCAACGCCTTCCGGCATCTCCTGAGACGATGTTCAACCTCGCCTTGGCTTATGAGAAGCCGCTCCAGAACGGATGGCAGTTGTATGCGAATGGCAACGCCAACTATGTCGGCTCATACAAGTCCCATCTGTTCGAGGAGTTCCGGGACAACGTGATCGCCAATCAGCTCGATACGCGCTTTGGAGTTACCGAAGACAAGAAAGTAGGTGGCTACACGGTGGTAAATGCCAGGGTTGGTATTCAGTCTGACTCTTGGGACCTGTCTGTATTCGCCAAAAACATCTTTGACGATGACACTGCGACGCTGTCCAATGCCTTCTCGTATGCCGGGGCGCCTGCAGAATCCTTTGTCATGCCTCAGACTTTTGGCGTGACGTTGAAGAAGAGCTTCTAGTTATTACTGGGGCGGAGCCATTTGCGAGAAGTGGCTTCGCTTCGCCTTTCCAGTCCCTTTTTAACCGTAGCGCGCTTTGCCGCCGTCAATCCGGGTGATCCCGCTATCGCCTTGCGGATACCGGATGAACCCGCCTGAACTACCCCGGAGATATCCCCGCGATGCCTGAAGATCCAAGCGCTGCTCGCGGTCGTCCCGGCCTGTTTCAGGCCATCATTCCTCTGATCTGCCTGTTCGGACTTCTGACCCTCGCCGTAGGTGTTTTCCGCGATAATGCGACGAGCGGACCGGTACAGGTTGCCCTTATGTGTGCTGGCTTTGTTGGTGGAGTGATTGGGCTCTTGAACAATGTGCCCTGGGGAGACCTCGAAGAGGCAGTTTCAAGTTTATGCAGTATGGTCATGGTTCCGGTCTTGTTGCTGCTTTCGATTGGGGGGCTGATCGCGGTCTGGATCGCATCAGGTGTCATCCCGTCACTTATTGTCTACGGAGCTGACCTTCTGCATCCTTCCGTTTTTTATGCGGCCGCTCTCGTCATAAGTGCGGTTGTTGCCCTGACAAGTGGAAGCGCCTGGACAACGGCAGCTACATTAGGCGTTGCGTTGATTGGGATCGCTCAAGCGTCAGGTATTTCGCTACCAATTACAGCGGGTGCCATAATTTCAGGTGTTTATTTCGGCGACAAGCTGTCGCCGCTGTCAGACACGACCAACCTCTCTTCGAGTATGGCAGGTGCAGACCTGTTCGTGCACGTGAGATACCTCCTCTGGACCACGATACCCGCATTCATTATCGCCTTCGGCTTTTTTCTGATGCTGAGCCTCATGTCGACCCGGGATGTAGATGCTACACAACTCGAGCTTTTGATATCTGAGCTGCATGAAAAGTTTCATATTAGCGCCTATCTGATCTTGCCGATGTTCGGGTTGATCGGGCTGGCTTTCCTCAGGATGCCGCCCCTCCCAGCCATAGCGGTCTCTATTGCCATTGGCATTTTCTTGGGGCTGGTTTTCCAGTCACCGGAGGCGGGGCAGGGTATGGCCGAGAGAATTTTCGCCTACTGGAATATGGTAGCGACCGGATATCATGCCGACTCTGGATCTACCGCAGTGCAGACGCTCCTGTCCCGCGGGGGCATGCAAAGCATGCTGTCGACAGTCTGGCTGATCATCACAGCAATGTTCTTTAGTGCCATGATGGATCGCTCCGGGTGTCTCGAGCGAATTGTTCAGTCAGTCATCGGCCTCATGCGCAAAGACCGGCATATTTTCTTCGGAGCTGGCGCGACAGCGCTCTTGGGAAATGTTGTTGCGGCCGACCAGTATCTCTCCATCGTTTTGTCGACTCGTATGTATGCCAACGAGGTCAGCGCACGTGGGTTCAGGCCGGAGATGTTGTCACGAACAGCTGAAGATTTCGGAACGGTGACCTCTCCGCTGGTGCCGTGGAATACTTGCGGGGCATTCATGTCTGCCACGCTCGGTGTCGCGACGCTATCCTATCTGCCGTTTTGCGTGTTCAATATTGTCAGCCCAATGATTGCGATGCTCTACATATCTACGGGGATCGCGATGAGGCGTGGCGGCGCAATCGATCCACTTCCGGCACCATCCGCTGAGGCAGTGGCGCTGGCCAGGCAGTAAGGGTCGACCTTCATTCGATTAAATAAAATGATCATGCCGCCAGCCCGGCCGGGCTTGGTCTGATTTGTCTGGCTGGGTATTTTCTTGAGCCTTCGTCATCGTGGCTAAATAGAATGTTTGAGGCTCGCGGAAAAATGTGCGACGCGGTGATTGCGCGCGACCACATCCCGTGAGGAGCGGGCCAGGTGCGAGCCTGCCGATGTTGACGAATGAAGGATACCCTGCATGCCAGCCGGTCAAGATGGAAAGACGACGAGAGAGGCGCTGCTCGAAGCGGCCCAGAACATTCTGGCTGACCAGGGGCTTGAGGCATTGAACTCGAATGCGATCGTCGAGAAAGCTGGCGTTACCCCACCCACTTTCTATCATTATTTCTCCAACAAGCATGCCGTCCTGCGTGAGTTGGGGGTGCGGATGATGGATGCTCAAAACGAAGTTTTGAGAGCAGACACTGGTCTTATGATCTCAACTGAGGCTGAACTTGAGGCTGCCTGCTTCAATTCAATTCAGAAATCGTATCGGATGACACGCGCGTTTCGGGGGGGCTACGCGCTACTGGTTTCGCTGCGTGCTATTCCCGAGCTCAAGGAGGTCAGGTTGAATTCCCATGCGGAAATGGCCGAGCTTCTGACCAGGTACATGATCGAGCAGAAGCTTTGTAGCGACTTCGACTCAGTCGTCGTCCGCGCGCGACTCGGTATTGAAATGCGCTACGCAGCCATCGAGATGTTGTTCGAGACGAATTTCAGAAATGAGCAAACCGTACTTGCGTACACGGCCAAGGCATTGACCCGTGTCTACGATTTCTTCTGAGGTTTATCTGCGCAGTCTATGTCGATGCGCTTGTTTCGGGGTCATGTGAGGGCGTCCGACTTTTCACGCCAATCATGAGTATGCTCCCGAGCACGAACAGAATTGCAAGGCTGCCAAAGCCGATGCGCTGGTTGTGCGTGATAATTGTCGCGATAGCGACCAGGCCAGGTCCGAGCCACACGGTGACTGTACTCGTCATTGCATATATTCCGAAGAAATGGCCGATTTTGTCAGCGGGGCTTAGTTGAACAAGCAGAGAGCGGCAGGAACTGTAGGCGGCGATTATAAGCGCGCTCATGGGTATCACTGTGGCGATATAGATTAGGTCAGCAGAATGTGAAAATGCTTCGCGTGCGGCCGCTTCGGTCGACAACGGGATCAGCCCGAACAGGATCGAATCCTTCTGGATACCAATCTGGAAAAAGAAGATGGCTGTAATCGAGAAGAGTTCGATCAGGATGGCGTTTCTGGCACCGAAAAGCCTGTCTATTGCGCCAGCAGAGAGGCCGCCGATGACGACAGAACAGGTGGCCACAATCCCCATCATGGCCGTCTCGCTTTGCCGCCAGTCCAGCGTTCCTGCTACGTAGACTGCGCTAATAGCAAAGAGGGCATTCAGACCATCCATGAAAACCATCCGGGCCATCAGGAATCGCATGATGTTCGGATACGCCTTGAAGAGTGATTTTGTCGCCTTGATGGGCTCCCAGGTCGAAGGAAACAGTCGCGCCGTCCGCCAGCTCGCGCCCGGACGGTGGAAGTCGGGCATGCCTAAATAGAAGGGAATAATGAAGACAAGCATCCAGAGGGCGCTGATCAGGCCGGACAAGCGTGCAATGTCAGATTCGAGGAGGCCAAAAGGTGGCGACCGCATAAGCGCGATGATTGCAAGAAGAAGCACAACTGCGCCCAGGCTGCCCATAGAGAACCCGAGGCCTGAGATGACAGAAATCTGTCGGATGCTGCCGGCTGCGGGCAAAAGGGCATTGTGGAAAAGCTCTGTTGATGAATAGGCGCATCCCGCCAGGCCCAGCAGGATCATTCCGAGTGGTATGGAATAGCTTGCGCCCGGAACAACAAAACTCAATCCGGCGCTTGCCAAAGCCAAAAGAACGATAAGTCCGAGCAGCACTGGCTTCTTGGCGCCGCCACGATCCATGAAGCCCCCAAGGAAAGGAGCGATGAGGGCCATCACCAAGCCGGCTATCGTGACGGTTGAGCTGAATATGGCCTGCCCGCGTGCGCTGTCTCCAATGACTGTCTCGGAGAAGTAGGCTGAGAAGACATACAGTACGACGACATAATAAAAGGGGCTTCGTGCCCAATCAAAGCTGGCCCACCAAAGGCCGGTCATGGGCAGAACGCGTGTTTCCGAATGGGGTGAGTGCGTCATATTCTTGCCTGCTTCATGCCGTTGATATAGTATTTACTATAGACATTTTCTGTCATCAGTGGCATGCAGTGTCCAGCACTAAATTCGAAAGGCGCGGTCTGGATATGACAGCTTATCTTTTTCGGAATGGCCCCATTGTTACAATGGATGATCACGGATCATGTCCGGAATGCATGCTCACACTGGACGACCGGATTGTCTTCACCGGTGGTCTGGTGGATGCCTGTAAGTGGGCGGATCAGCACGGTGTGTCCGTAACAGAATATAATCTCGATGGCGCGGCAGCTCTGCCAGGCTTCATCGACGGGCATCTTCATCCCTTGCCGATGATCTTTTTTGCCATGAACGCCAATTTCGAAGGCGCAAAAGATCTGGATGATATCCGCGCCAGATTGCTTGCTCACGTGGGTGAAGTTGAACCTGACGAGTGGATCGTCGGCGTGCAGTATGAAAGCAAGAAGATGCCGGACGGGCAGGCCCTTACGCGCCGCGAGCTTGATGAAATATGTCCCGACCGACCTGTTCTGGTCTATGCGCGCGATGGTCATTGCGTGATCGTGAATTCATGCGTTTTGCAGCAAGCTGGCATACACGAGCAGGCGCAGGATCCTGAGGGTGGGAGCATTGGTCGATATGATGACGGCACGCTCAACGGCCTGTTTCATGAAAAGGCTGCAGGACTACCGCTCCATCATATGCCACGTCCCTCACGAAACCGCATGCTGAAAGCCAGCGCTGGCGCGTTTGAGTCACTTGCCAAAAATGGCATAACATCCATTGGAGCCATGCTGCAGAGTGACGAGGAAGGTCCGGGCGGCGCTGCCTCGCGAAGGGAAAGCGTGTTCTTTCCAAACATCCGTCACCTTATTCCCCAGTTAGTATATTCCATCATTATCGGCAAGACGCTGGACGGGATAAACGCTCTGGTCGAGTCGTCGGACGATACGCGAGAAGGCCAGGCACAACCGCGTGCGTTCAAGATATTCGCGGATGGCACGTTCGGTTCGTGTACAGCCTGTATGAGCGAACCCTATGCCGACAAGACTTGCACCCATGGGTATATGACACTTTCCCACGACGAGATTTACGGTCGCATGACCGCGGCCCATCTCGCCGGATACCAGATATGCATTCACGCCGTCGGGGACCAGGGAATCGCAAACTGCGTTGACCTGTTTGAGCGCCTTCTAGAGGAATATCCCAAGGATGGTCATCGGCATCGGATCGAGCATGCTTCAATCGCATCCAAGCCGCTGATCCAACGTATAGCCAAGCTGGGCCTGGGCATATGCAGCCAGCCTCTCTTCATCCGGTCGGAGAAGGATTGGCTCGGCAAGCGGCTGGGTTCCGAGCGATCAGGTATGGCGTATCCTTACCGTGACTACCTCGATGCAGGCATAACGCTTGGGGGATCATCGGATGCGCCCATCGAGGATACAGATGTTATCGCTGCGCTGGACTACGCGGTGAACCGCGGCGGCTATCATCCTGAACAAGGCGTCACACCGATGGAGGCCGTCTCCATGTTTACCCGCAATGCCGCGTTCCTCCAGTTTGAAGAGGCCGAAAAGGGTGCGCTGGAAGTTGGGAAACGGGCAGACATTGTCGTGCTGAGCCATAACCCCCTGGAGGTTGCGCCGCATGACATCGGCAAGATTAAAGTCCTTCGGACGATGATTGGCGGGGCTTTCGCAGGAAAGGCCGGTTCATAGTCATCCGGGCCAGTTACAAAATTCGATAAAAGGAATTCGCGCGTGCCTTCTTTCTTCTCCCATGATTATCGGGCAGCCAGGAACCGGCTCCTGTCACTCACTCAGGAAGCCGGGGACTGGGTTCACCAGGCCATCAGGCATCCTTCGAGCGGTGCTGACGGGGAGGACATCTTCACCGATGTGTTTTGGAAGGGGCCGGAAGACGCGTCGCGTGTGCTCGTGATCAGCAGCGGCACGCATGGGGCTGAAGGATTTTGCGGGTCGGCTGTACAATCACAGCTCGTATCAGGCGATCTGACGCTGCCGGATGACCTCGCGATCATGTTGGTACATGCGATCAACCCGTTCGGCTTCTCCCATTTGCGCCGTGTGAACGAAGAGAATGTCGATCTCAATCGCAACTTTATCGACTTTAACGCTGAGCTGCCGGTCAACGAAGCCTATCGCGACCTGAATCATTTGCTCAATCCCGTCGATATGCCGCCTGAAAAGCTGGATGCATCGATGACGGAGATTATGCGCCTGCAGTCCACCATGGATTTCCTGACCTTCTTCAAGGCGGTCTCAGGCGGGCAACATGAGTTCCCTACAGGGGTTCAGTTTGGTGGTCTTGAGCCGCAATGGTCGCGCAAAACGATTGAAAGCATTTGGGACACCTATCTCAGCAAGGCGGAGATTGTCGTCCAGATCGATGTTCATACTGGACTGGGTCCATCTGGCGTTGGTGTTCTGATGATGGCGGCTAATCCTGACGAACCGCACAAGGCGATCACGGCGGATTGGTTTGGCACCATGATGGTATCGCCGCGGCCGGCGCGGCAAGAGGACAACACTTTTGGCGGCTACATGAATGCAGGCATGGAGCAATGCCTGACAGATACATGGGTTATTCCCATGACACTGGAATATGGCACCGAGCCGCCGGAGATCGTCTTGCGAGCGATGATCGAAGACAACTGGCTTTGTCACCATGGTGAAGTGGATAGCGAACGCGGGCGAGCGATCAAGGAACGCCTGTTGAGGGTTTTCTATCCGGACAGTGAAGTCTGGGAATCACAAGTTTTGGTTCGGGCAGAACAGGTATTTGCGCAGGCTCTGGCCGGACTGGCTGAGCTGAGTGTCGCGAGCAAGGAGAGAAAATGAGTATCGTGCAAGACCCAATTCGGAAAATCGAACTCTTTCCGATATTCGTGCCGTTTAAAGAGCACATTCGGGACATGCTGCAGGGCGGTAGTGGAAAAGTGGCAATGGGTCTCAAGGTAGAAGACCATTGGCTCGGAGCCGATTTTCTTCTCTGCCGGATGACAACCGAAAATGGCGTAGTGGGCGTCGGAGATATCTATGTCTGGCTGGTCGAGGGGGCGGTGACACCCGTCCTCATGGCGAGCCTGATCAAGGACCATCTGGCACGGTATGTTCTGGGCCGTTCTGCATTTGATATCGGGTTGATCAATGACAAATTCGATAACAACGTCGCACGCAACGAGATGGCGAAGGGCGTGCTGGATTTGGCATTATATGATGTGGCTGCGCGCACCATCAACCGCCCCGTATATGACTTGTGCGGAGGTAAACAGTTGGACCGTATTCCCATGAGTATGGTTTTGCCGCTTACCAGCGTCGATATAATCCTGGACGTTGTGCAGCGAGGGCTGGATGTGGGCCTGCGATCATTCCGTTGCAAGTTGGGGGATGGTCTTCGCCGGGATGTCGAGATCATCAAGGCCGTACGCGAACTTATTGGTCCGGACGCAGCGCTACGGGTCGACTATAATCAGGCCTATAACCCGAATGAGGCTCTGGCATGTATTGAGGCGATTGCGCCCTATGGGATCGACTTTGCTGAACAGCCCGTCAAAGGCGACGATTTTGTTGGGATGGCATGGGTTCAGTCCCGCACGAATGTGCCTTTGATGGCCCATGAGAGTGGTTTTGGCCTCCGCGATATCGTTACGCTCGCCGATATGGGGGCGGTTCGTGCTTTCGGGATCAATCCTGAGCGTCCCGGCGGCATGACGAATGCGTTGAAGGCTATCGATTACGCCTCAGCGCGCGGCCTGGACGTTGTCCTCCATAACCAACCTTCGGGCTTGGGTAGCGCTATTCAGCTCCACATGCATGCGGCCCGAGCCAGCAAGATCAGACACGCGTCTGAACTGCAGGGCCACGTGATGATGGAACACGATCTGTTGAAGGAGCGCATTGTTTATGAAGATGGTTACGCCAATCTTCCGACGGGGGCCGGCTGGGGCGTGGAAATCGATTTTGACATGGTGGACAAGTACCAGATCCAGCCAACGGTTGTGATAGAGGCGTGAGGACGTCATCTGGCAAGCCCGGAACCTTCTACGTTGCTCTCAAGGCTACACAGTGATTTCATGGTTCCATCCGGCAGCTAGATTCCTCAGACTCTGGCTGCCGGGAAGCTGGTCAGGAGGACATCACGTCAATCATTCCTCAGCAATAAGATGCAGACGGGTTTGGCGTCCGTCGATGAAGTGAACGGTCTTGCCGTCGAAGAACGCGTCATCTTCTGTGCGGAACGGAATTTCCTGGCCACCCCACTCAGGAACAGCTTTTTTGGCGGCGAGTTCGATTGACCAGGCTGTGTTCGGCCGCAGGCGATAGATGCCTTTGTCGGAGGGGCCCTGATTGTCCCAGAAGCCAATGGCCGACCCGGCGCCGTGACCGTGATAACCGATCGGGTGGCTATATATGGTTGGTTCAAGACCGGCGGCTATCGCCTTCTGGCGGGCGCGCGCCAAAACCTCGTTGCCTGAGAGACCCGTCTCGAAGGAAGAGATCAGCGCGTCCTGGACGTCATTGCTGGCCCGCAGGCCGGCTTTCAGGCCTTCGGGTGCATCCGTTTCGCCATCTTTCAGGACATAGGCCATGTGCTGGGTGTCGGTATTTAGGCCGAGATAGACGATCCCGAAATCGATCCAGAGCAGGTCACCTTTTTCGATAATCGTATCGCCCGCCAGTTCTTCCGGCTCACCTTCCCGGAAAACGCTCACCGAGGTGTGAAACCACGGTGAGAGGCCAAGGTCCGAAATCTTCTGGCGTGTCCACCAGACGACATCATCTGCCGTAGTTTCGCCGGGGGTAATCACACGGGACGAGAAGGCCTCGCCGATGATGCTGTGAGCGGTGCGGACGATCCCGGGATAGTACTCCATCTCTCCGGGAATGCGCGTCTCCAGCCAGCCAGTGGCGAGATCAAAACCCGACACGATGCGCTTCTGGTATTCTGGATCGAGCGCAGCATAAAAATCCGTATACTGGCTGCTTGTCAGTCCATCCGCGAAGGCCGAGGCGGATGACACGTTTACGGCGATCTTCTCTGGATTGCGCTCTGCAATGACTTCCGCAAGGCGTGCCCATTGATTGTCGCCGCCCTCGGGATTCCAGGCTGACTTGAAGAAGTTGCCCATGCCATAGCGGCTGACCGTCAGACGCTCCACGGGCTCACCATTGCCGGGATCGCTGAAGACAAGCACGGTTCGCCGACGCGCCCGCATGCTTGTGGAATTCAGCATCGTGCTCAGGACCGGATCTTCCATATATTCGCGGGCGATGATGACCCACATGTCGATCTTGTGTTCACGCATGAGGGCAGGGACCACAATATCAAGGCGTTCGGCCAGCCAGCGGTCATGGATGTCGGCCTGATCGCGCAGGGACAGGATGTCCGGTGTTTCGGGCGAGAGGCTAGTCTCCCCCTGTGTAGGCTCATCAGCGTGAGAGGCACCCACGGCAAGCAGTGACAGGGCAGATAGCGCGTAGAGAAAATTGCGCATTGTGGCGTTCCTTCAGAAGATCAGTCCATGGAATGATGGACGGTGTTGCAGGGTGTTCGGCGCATGCAGAAAATTGCCTATCGACCCACTAAGTTTCGCTTGGCTCAGGCGGGCTGGTAGCGGCCTTGGGTAGTGAATGCATATCGGCAGAGACCTGCCGTTCGATCAGACGGTGCACAACCGGCTTCTGTCCGTCCTTCATCAGGCGCCGTATTTCATCGCCAATGTCGGCGTCCGCCTTGGTGCGGCGCTGGGTGTTGCGCACATAATCGAGCCATGTCGGCACACGATAACGTTCGACCCATTTGTCCGGATCGTTGAGATCGCGCGCCAGGGTCCAACGGAAGGCGCCGTCGCGGCGGCAGATCCGGCGGCGCTCGCGCATCGCGGTCAGGAATTCAGGGATATTATGTTCGGCCACCCTGTACTCGATCATGATGACGATCGGGCCGCTGCGGTGTTCAATCGGCAATACGATATCGGGCTCTTTCCAGCGCCCGAGCGGGTCAAGGTCGATATCTTCAACCTGCGGCAGTTTCACAAAGAGGCCCACGACCATGCCGAACGCCTGAAAGCCCGCGGCTGCGAGCAGCGCGTCCCTCACGCCATAATGTTCCGACACATAGCCGAACGTCGCACTGCCCAGCGCCATGCCGCCGAAGGCCACCATCTGGTAGATGGAGAGGCTGCGCGCGACGACCCAGCGCGGGGCCGATAGCTGGATCGCCACATTGAACGTGGAGAGCGCCAGTACCCAACCGGCGCCGGCGATCATCAGGGCCGGAATGGTGAAGACCACCGTTCCGCTGAAGGCCGCGCAGGTAACGCCAACGACAAGTGCCGTCGAGGACAGACGTATGATCCCGTCAGTTGAGAGGCGGGCCCGCAAACGACGGCTCGAAAACGCGCCCAGAACTGCCCCGATGCCGAACGCGCCGAGCAGGCCGCCATAGATTAGCGGTCCTCCCTTCAGCAGCTCCTTGGCTACCAGCGGCATCAGGGCTGGCACAGCGCTGGCGGCAATTGCGAAAAGGATCGCCCGCAGGAGCGTGATCTGGATCTTTGGGGAGAGCGAAACGTAGCGAAGCCCTGCCAGGATTGCGATGGATATGGGTTCGCGTGGCAACAGGCGTTCCGTCTTTGGCGGCTTCCATTTTGCCAGCACGAAGATCAAGCCGAGATAGCTGAAAGCATTGACCATGAAGGCCGCTGCGGCCCCCGCCGTGGCAATGATAATGCCACCAATGCCTGGTCCGACACTGCGGGCGATATTGAAGCCCATGCTGTTGAGCGCCACGGCGCTCGGCAGGACAGGGCGCGGGACCATGTCACCCACCGAGGCCTGCCAGGCTGGGCTGTTAAAGGCCGTTCCGCACCCGATCAGGAAGGTGAAGGTCAGCAACAGGGCGGGCGTCAGGGCACCCGACCAGGCAAATAGGGTAAGCCCGACCGAGACAATCAACATGAAGCTTTGCGTGCACAGCATCATGATGCGTCGGTCGAGATTGTCGGCCAGCGCGCCTGCCCAGAGCGAGAAGAGCATGATCGGCAAGGCTGTCGAGGCCTGAACGAGGGCGACGTCAGTCGGCGAGGTCGACAGCGTGGTCATCAGCCATGCCGCGCCGACCGATTGCACGAGACTGCCGAAATTGGATGCAAGGTTTGCCAGCCAGACATTCCGGAAAATCGGGATGCTGAAAGGGGAAGGCGGCGCTTGGGCTACGGAATCGGGTGATATCTGTTCCACACGCTATTGGTAGTAGCGGTGGCGCAGATCGCAAGAATCTTTGTGCGATACCTATTCTGCGGCAGGCAGGATCCGGTCCTTTTCATTCTGGTTCCCGGCTGGAGGATTGGCCGGATTGGCGGGCCTGCGCAGGACCACTCGCCGGGTCCAGCGGCCAACGCGGTGCGGCACGAGGAGCCAGACCGGCGTAACCAGCAGGATCATGAGCGTCGAGAAGGCGAGGCCGAACACGACCGCGGTTGCCAGCTGCGTCCACCATTCCGAAGAGGCACTGCCATAGTTGATGGCGCCGGCGCCGAAATCCACGTTCAGCTGGAACACCATGGGCAGCAGGCCGCAAATGGTCGTGCCGGTGGTCAGAAGGATGGGGCGGATACGCTGGGCAGCTGTTGCAATCGCGGCGTATTCGGGCGTGCGTCCGTCGCTTCGGAGGCGATTATAGGTATCGATCAGAACGATATTGTTGTTCACGACGATACCCGCCAACGCGACGATGCCCGTGCCGATCATGAGGATCGAAACATAGGGCAGGACAAGCTGGATGCCGACGAGGACACCAGCGGTCGAGATGATCACGGCGGTTAGCGTCAGCACAACCTGCCAGAAATTATTGAACTCCCAGAGCAGGATGACTGCCATCATGAAGAGAGCGGCAGCGGCAGCGCCCGCAAAGAACGCGCCCGCATCAGCAGAGTCTTCATCTGCGCCTTCGAAGCGGACTTCCACATCGTCCGGAATGTCCTGCTGGGCGATCCAGTCCTTGAGTTCAGCGACGATGGCGGCGCCTTCACCCTGGACCTTGGCATTGGCGCGCACATCGACGACGCGCTTGCCATCGCGGCGCTCAATCGAGCTGACCCGTGGGGCGGGAACACGTTTAACGAACAGGGAGAGCGGCACATTGCCGGCTGGCGTTGCGATACGCAGCTGGTCGATGGCTGACGCACTACGATCGCCTTGCGGGAAGCGGACGCGGATATCGACTTCGTCGGGCGCATCATCGGGGCGGTAGCGGCCGACGAGGATACCATTGGTAATCAGCTGCACGGCGGCGCCGACCTGCGACACGTCCACGCCGAACTTGCCGGCTTCGGCGCGGTCAACTTCGAGCTGGTATTCGATTCCGGGCAGTGGTCGCGTGTCGTCGATCTCCTGTACCGAGTCCATGCTGTCGAGCTTGTTGCGTACAAGGGCAGCAGTTGCGGCGAGCGCCGGACCATCTTCCGAAAGAAGTGCGATTTGCACGTCCTTGCCGGCTGGCGGGCCCTGCTCACGAGCCTGGATCTGGTATTTCAGGGCAGGCACGGTCGAGAGGCGCTCGCGCACGGCGGCCAGTGTCTTGCGGCCATCATGCACGCCGTCATCGGTGGCGAGGTCCAGCAGGATCTGGCCAATCGTGTCGACAGGTGCACTGCCACCATCGCTGCTGAAGCCGCCGCTGCCAGGACCGCCCGTACGGGTGGAAATGTCCTCGATGCCATCAATGTCGCGAATGGCGGCTTCGGCGCGCTTCACGAGGTCATACTGCTCGCTGGCAGACAGGGCACCCTGTGCCTGGACGAAGACATAGGCCTGTTCCGGCTCGATATCGAGGAAGAGTTCCGATTTGTGCGTTGTGCTGCCAAACCACATGAAGATCAGGATGACTGAGCCGATGGCGACGCCTGTCACCATCAAGGGCCGGGCGATGAGGCCCTTGACCAGTTTGACGTAACCGCCGAGCCAGCCCCTGGCGAGTTCCGGGTCGGCATCTGCCGCAAGGGCGGCAAGGTCTTCATTGGTGCCGCTCGGGCGTGCGCCGATCACCGAGCCGAGCACGGGCAGGAAGATCAGTGCCATCACCAGCGAGGCGGTCAGCACGAAGATCAGCGTAATCGGCAGATAAGCCATGAACTTGCCGGGCATCGAGTTCCAGAACAGGAACGGCACGAAGGCGGCGAGTGTCGTTGCGTTGGACGCCACAACGGGCCAGAACATGCGCTTGCCCGCGAGACCATAGGCTTCCTTGCGGTCGAGGCCTTCAGCCATCTTCCTGTCGGCATATTCCGTTACGACGATGGCGCCATCGACGAGGATACCCACCGCGATGACCATGCCGAACATGACCATCATGTTGATCGTGTAGCCAAAGGCACCGAGGATCAGGAAGGCCATCACGAATGAGGCCGGGATCGAGATGCCGACCAGAAGGGCAGAGCGCCAGCCGAGCGCGGCAACGCAGATGATCATCACCAGCATCACGGCGGTAACGATCGAGCTTTGCAGCTGGCCAAGCTGCTCGCCGATCATTTCAGACGCGTCAGACGTGACCTGCGCGCGGATCGTCGAGGGCCAGGATTTTTCCTCTTCGGCAATCGCGCCGCGGACGAAATTGGCGGTGTCGAGAATGTTGGCGCCCGTGCGCTTGATGACTTCGACAAGGATGGCGGGCTGGCCGTTGAAGGTGGCATAGCTGGTCGCATCCTTGTACGTGCGGCGCACCTGTGCGACGTCCGACAGGGTGACCACCGAGTTTGCTGTCCTGCGGATCGGCAGGTCGAGCGCGTCCTTCGCTGTGCGGATCAAGCCGGGCACCTTGACGGCAAAGCTGCCTTCGCCGGTGTCGATCTGGCCGGCGGGCACCAGCTGGTTATTGGCCGACACGACCTGAAGGATTTCCTGATAGGAAATATTGTAGGTCTCGAGCTTTACCGGATCGACGATGATTTCCAGCACGTCATCGCGGCGTCCGACGATGCGGGCCTCAAGGATGCCGGCATCGCGTTCTAGCCGGTCCTGCAGATCTTCAGCGATATCGTTGAGGCCGCGTTCGGGGGCATCGCCGTAAAGGTTCACGATCATCATCGGGAACTGGGCGGCGTTGAATTCGGTAATGATCGGCTCGCGCGCGTCGGCGGGGAAATAGCGCTTGGCCATGTCCACCTTGTCCTTCACGTCCAGCACGGCCTGGTCGATGTCTGTATCGATCTCGAATTCCAGCACGAGCTGGCCGGCGCCTTCAGCGCCATAGGCGCGGAAGGTCTTGAGGCCTTCGAGCGACTGGATTTCCTGTTCGATCGGTTTCACCAGCAGGCGCTCGGAATCCTCCGGCGTCACACCGACTAGCGGCACCGTGATGCTTACAAAGGGGATCTGGACGTCCGGGTCAGCTTCCTTTGGCAGGCCGATATAGGTGACCGTGCCGGCAATGATGGCGCAAACCAGAATGGCGAGCACCATGCGTGCCCGCCCGATGGCGCCGTCGATCAAGCTGTTCATCGCTGCGCTCCAGATGCCATGACCGGTTTAACCTTGACCCCTTCATTGAGGTAGTCCTGCCCCATCGAGATGATGCGGAGTGTCTCCGGCAGCCCCGTCACCCAGGCTCCGCCGGGACCCTCATCAACAATCTGTACCGGTGCGAAGCTAACCGTATTGTCGGCTTCGACATAGCGGATGCCAAGTTCGCCGCTATCGGACAGGGTGAGTAGCGCAGGCGAGATGAGCGTGGCTGGCGCCGTGCCGAGTGGAACCACGAGCGAAGCAGAAACGCCGGCGGCGAGGGTGGCATCGCCAGACTCGATCTCGGCTTCAATGATGAAGGTCCGGGTCTGGTCATTGGCCGTGCGTGACACGTAGCGAATGCGCGCAGGGTAGGATTCGCCACTGGCAAGTTTCGCGGTGGCTTCCATGCCGGGCTTCAGCTGGACGGCATAATCTTCGGCAACTTCGGCGACGACGATGACTGGCGTCATGTCGACCAGCACGCCGCAGGCGCCGCCGGGGCCGAGATAGTCACCCGCTTCCGCAAGCTGGGTTTCGAACACGCCATCAAAAGGCGCGCGTATCTGGGTCTTGCTGAGTTCAACCTTGGCCGAGTTGAGGGCCGCTTCGGTGGCGTCGAGCGCGGCCTTGGCGGCGGCTTCCTGGTTGGCCGGGGTCAGCCCTTTGGAGGCCAGCGTGCGGGCGGCCTCATAATCGATATTGGCGGAGTCGCGCCGGGCCTGGGCCTCGCTGACCCGGGCGGAGCGCGCCTCGACATCCAGGCCGCAGAGCAGGGCGCCCTTGCGCACGAAGCTGCCTTCCTTGGCCGGCGTTGAGACAACCGTGCCCGTCGTGCCGGCCTTGACGGTGACCGATTTGTCCGGGGCTGTGCGGCCCTTCGCTTCCAGAGTGATCTCATGCGGCGCGGTGTAGACCTCTTCCACAATCGCATCCGGCGTTTTGGCTGACGAGTCGACCGCTGCGGCTTCTGTCTGCGAGCTGATACTGCCGCGCATGACGCTGCGAATGCCGAAATAGGCAACGATGATGACCAGAAGGCTGAGAGCGATGTAAGCTGAACGGTTCACGGGAGGATTACTTTCTGGGAGCTGACTATAGCCAATATAGGTCGATACGTCGCCGGGATAAGCGCCGTATCAACCTTAACTACACGAACAGCATTGAATTATGACAAACCGCGTGCGTCGTTTTCACGCTAGCCGGAAAGCTATGGTTAACAAGTAACGTTACGGAATGCCCGTCGTCAGATCCAGCGCCGCCACCGGAAGATGGCCAGCATGATGCCCGTGGCCAGCGCCAGCGAGCCGACGAGGATGGCAAAGGCCATCGGGCTGTTTACGCCCGGAATACCGCCGACATTGACCCCGAACAGGCCGGTCACGAAACTAATGGGCAGGAACACTGCCGACAGGATGGAGAGCACGAACAGGCGCTGGTTCATCATGTCGGACCGCTCTTCCATCACCTGTTCCTGCAACACGATGGAGCGTTCACGTATGGCGTCCAGGTCTTCCGCCAGGCGCGTCACCCGGTCGACGGATTCGCGCAGGTAAAGCACGTCCGTATCCGTGAAGAAGCCCGCCGCGGTGCCCTCGCGCACCAGCTGGGAGAGGGCTTCGCGTTGGGGCACGATATAGCGGCGCAGGGCGAGGACCTTACGCCGGAACTCGGAAAGTGTCGCCCGGCCGAGGCGGATATCCGGGTCGAGTATCTCGTCCTCATAACCGTCGCAATGCTCGTCGAAGGCGGCAATCTCGGGTTCCATCCGGTCGGTCAGCGCATTGGCGAGCGCAGATACGAGGCCGCCTGTCGAGGCCGGGGCCTCGCCCGCCTTTATCAGCGCCTCGACATCCCGCGCCGCCTGAACACGGCGCGAGCGGAGTGTGATGAGCATGTTTTCACTGGCCCACATACGCAGGGCAATCATGTCTTCCAGGTCCTCACCGGCATTGAGGTTCACGCCGCGCAAATTGATCAGGAAGCCATGGCCGTGGCGTGTTGACCGGGGCCGCGTCTCTTCCTGCAGCAGGGATTGCACGGCCACCTTGTCGATGCCGCTCTTGCGATAGAGCCAGCCCTGCGCCTGCCGCGAGAGGCGGTTCAGATGCAGCCAGACACGCGGATAGGCGGCCAATTCGCCGGAAATTACGTTCTCCCATGTCAGCGGCGTGGCCGTGCCATCCGCTGCAAACCCGAAACCAAACAGAAACGGATCGATGCCGAGGACATCGTCCGAATCCGCATTGGTAACGGGGGCAGGTTCGATGATCATCTAGATCGCGACGACCCCTGGCAGCTTGTCTGCCCATGGACGCGCGGCTTCCAGTTCCAGCGCCAGTTCGAACAGGAGCTGATCGTCGCCGCGCTTGCCCGAGAACATGGAGCCGATTGGCAGACCTGATGGCGACCATGACAGCGGCACGCTCATCGACGCGGCCCCCGCCACGTTCATCGGGGCCGTGAAGGCGGCGAACGTGATGACTCGGTCGTAGAGCGTATCGTAAGCGACTGTGGGTGCCTGCTCACCCAGCTTTACCGCCGGGCTGCCCGTCACGGGTGTCAGCAGCAGGTCGATGCCCTGATTGGCAAGATCGGCATTATAGACCGCCTCAAAACCCTTGAGCCATTTCACGGTCTCTTCCATTTCGTCTTTGCGGCTCATGAACATCTGGGTCAGGCCGAGTGTCCAGGGTTCGACAATGTCCGGACCCACGGGCTTGCCGGTATAGGCGCTGGCCTGTTGCGCGAACTCGGCTGCGCCCGCGGCCCAATAGAGCAGGAACTTGTCGACAAATTCGGTCCCGGAATAGGTTGGTTTGTAAGCGACGATCTCGTGCCCAAGCTTGCCACACAGCGCGGCCACATCATCCAGTGCGGCTTTGGTTTCCGGTGCCACGGGCGTGCCAGCGGGGGCATCAGTCGTGAAGCCGATCTTCAGACGGCGCTTCAGCGGCTGCAGATTGGCTGCGAGCGGAGAGAACGTCCCGTCATTCGTCTGGGTGTCGCGGAAAAGGTTGATGCTGTCGCGGACAGAGATCGTCACCGCATGCTGTACCGAGATGTCCACGGGGGGGCCTTCGCCTGCGTGCGCAGGCAACTGGCCACGCGAGGGTTTCAGGCCGAACACGCCACAGGTGCTGGCCGGAATGCGGATCGACCCGCCGCCATCACTGGCATGCGCAAAGGGTACAACACGGGCAGCGACGAGCGCCGCCGCGCCCCCGGAAGAACCGCCAACGATGCGCGTTGTGTCCCACGGATTGCAGGTCTCGCCGGTCACCAGTGGCTCCGTTGAGGCCATCAGGCCCATTTCCGGCGCCGTGGACTTGCCAAGCACGACCACGCCTTCGGCGCGCCATTTCGCCGGCAGTGGGCCATCGCTCTCGGCGATATTCCCTTTGAAGGCGCGGCTGCCATAATAGGTCTGCGCGCCCTTCCAGTCGTGAAGGTCCTTGATGAAGGTCGGCACGCCCTGGAATGGTCCGGCAGGTGTGTGGCCCGCCTCGGCGCGAGCGGTGTCATATATTTCGCTCGCGATGGCGTTGATCTGGCCATTGACGGCTTGGGCCCGCGCAATGGCGGCATTCACCTGTTCCAGCGAGGTCGTCTGGCCCGACGCGATGGCGGCCGCCATGGCCGTGCCGTCCATCCATGCGGGTGATGCGGCGGCAGGGGTCGTCTCGGAAACTGGCGTGACATCTGCCTGCGCCGTGGGGGATTGTTTGCAGGCCGCGAGCGTGGCCATTGCGGTCGCGCCCAGCAGGACTCCGCGCCGTGAAATCTGTTTCAATGTCATTTCCTCTCAATTTTTTAGCTAGGTGCATCGTGAATTGCGCCGCCTTCAAGTGCAAGTGGCGCAAGTGCTGGAACACCTGCGCCACCGGGCCAAAAACTGAAAGTGAGTTTCTTAGTTGATAACGCCGCAGGCAACCCGTGCGCCGGCGCCGCCGATGGGCTGCGTCATGGCATCATCTTCGCCTTCATGGATGAGGAGGGCCGAGCCGTCTTCGTCCTGCAGGTCAGACATCTTGGTGAGCGTGGTGAAGGCTTCATATCCGGCGGAGCCGTCAGCGGCGGCCCAGATATTCGGGATGTCGCCGCCCTCGGGGCCTTTCGGGTTCAGCAAGCCGTGACCGCCCTCAATCTTGCCGACATGGCCGCCGGACAGCTTGAACGTGCCGACATCCGAACAGTCACCCACGGCATGCAGGTGAAGGCCGTGCCAGCCGGGGGTGAGGCCGCCTGGTGCGATTTCAACGCGGATCAGCAGGCCGTTCGGACCGCCGATCAGATTGCCTGTTCCGATCTCGGTACCATCGCCACCGACGATGGAGATGCTGGACTGCATCATGGACGGGTAGACGCCCTCATCCGGCCCCGGCATCTCGGCGGGGGTTGGCAGCGGCTCTGACGGCAGTTCCTGGGGTTGCGCCGCCTCCTGACTACAGGCAGCGAGTGAAAGGGCGAATAGGCCGATAGCGAACCGGTCAAGCATGGGAATGTCTCCTGTCGATATTTGGGGCAGTATAGGGCACAACGCTGCAAATGCAGGGGAAGTTTCATGAAATGAAAGATCGCGCCGATAAACTCCTTGTGTCCATGGGCCTTTTTGACAGCCGGGCGGGCGCGCGTGCCGCGATTGAGGCAGGCGGTGTGACGGCGAATGGCGTGAAGGTGACCAAGCCATCGCAGATTCTCTCCGATGCCGATTCAATCATTGCCGAGGCGGCCCATCCTTACGTTTCGCGCGGCGGGCTGAAGCTTGCCCATGCGCTTTTGGCGTTCGGTGTGGACCCGGCAGGCCGGTATTGCCTCGATATTGGGGCGTCGACGGGTGGGTTTACGGATGTACTTTTGCGGGCAGGGGCGGCGCATGTGACCGCGGTGGATGTCGGGCGAGACCAGTTCCACGCCTCGCTACAGGGCGACCCGCGCGTGACCTCGCTGGAGGCGCAGGATGCCCGGACGCTGACGGCGAACATGCTGCCACAGGCGCCTAGCCTACTGGTGTGCGATGCCAGCTTCATCTCACTGGAGAAACTGCTCGAGGTGCCGCTCAGTCTCGCGGCACCGGGCGCCGAGTTTGTGGGCCTGTTCAAGCCACAGTTCCAGGTTGGCCGTGAGAATGTCGGTAAAGGCGGGATTGTCACCAATCTGGCCGAGGCGGATGCGGCGGCAACGCGCTTTGGTGTGTGGATGAAAGAAAAAGGCTGGCCCATCCATGCCTGGACGGCCAGCCCGATTTCAGGTGGCGACGGGAATGCCGAACGCCTGTTTCATGCCGTGACGGCCTAGTAACCGCCGTAGAGTTCGTCACCTTGCTGGCCATTATTGCCGACCGGACGCCATGTTTCGGTCGGGCTGTTGCGGCAGGCCATGACATGGCCGCCATTCATGTAGATCTGGCGGCATTCCTGCTGCGAATAGGCTGAATTGTCCTGATAGTCGGAATAGCCTTGGTCATAATCGGAATAGCCCTGATCATTGTAGCCCTGATTTCCATAGTCGGGGCCGGGATAGCCGGATGTCGGATAGGCTGAGGCCGGATAGGTGCGGGCAGGTGGCTGGGAGGCCGGGTAGCGCGGCTGCTGCATCACTTCCGGTCCACCATAGAGGCCATCCGTCGTGCGCGGAATTGAGCTGCCCTGATAGGCGCCATTATAACCGTTGCTCTCATAATAGCCGTTGCCATTGTAGCCCGCTGCGGGCTGGTAGGGCGTCGGGCCAGTTGACTGGCAATCATTGTTTCCCGCCGCGAGGCTGCTGCCGGCCAGACCACCAACGACCGCGCCGAGCACGGCGCCAACGGCGACTTGGCCGCTATTGCTGCGCGGCTCGGAATAGTAATAGCCGCCGCGCCCCCGCCCGCGTCCATGGCCGTGGTGCCCGCGCCGACCTGGCACATAGTAATAGTCGTCGCCTGCATCGATATTGTTCCCGATGGCGCCGCCAGCCAGGGCGCCGACGAGGGCACCGGCGACACCGCCGGCCACCTTGTCATTGCTGCGCTGGCGCTCGCACTGCGTGTTCTGCGGTGCGTAACCATTATTATAGCCATAGCCCTGCGCGGAGGCCGTGGCGGGAATGGCCAGCGCGGCAAGAGCTGCGGCGCTGACGAAGAGCGATCGTTTCATCATCGCGAATCTCCTTCAATGGCAGGCATTATGCCGCCAGACTGAACCCCAATGTGGCAGGGGGAACCTGAACCGGACCTGAAGGCTGGACCCTTCTACAGTGCCGCCCCATATTAGCCCCATGGGAATTCTGGATACCGCCGCCAAAACCGCCGCCCGTGCCCGTTATGCGGCCCAGCAGGGCCTGCGATCGGCGTGGTATGGCGCGCAGATGTCGGCCGCGCGGCGCAGCGCCAACGGCTTCAACCGGCCCGGCGAACCGGAATTCCGCCCGACCCGCGGCACGCCCGACATGGCGGCGCTGCGCAAGGCCTATTTCCAGCTATTCATACAGGATCGCCTGAATGTCGAAGCCGGGCTTTATCCGGCGCCGCAGGACATGCGGGTGCGCGACCTTCCCCATGCGCTGAAATCTGCCCGCGCCTTCATGGCAGACGTGGCCGAAGTGGACCGGCGGCGGATGGCCCGGGACGGGACCGAGATCCAGAGCCAGATCCCGGAAGGCTCCAACCGCTATCCGGATTATTACCAGCAGAACTTTCACTACCAATCCGGGGGCTGGTTCACCGACGAGAGCGCCGAGCTTTATGATACGCAGGTCGAGGCCCTGTTCACCGGCACAGCCGACGCGATGCGCCGGGCGGCGCTGGCCGAAATATCCCGCGAGCTGAAAGGCCGGGACCAACGCACCGTCAGCCTGCTGGACATGGCGTGCGGTAATGGCCGCTTCCTGTCACGTGTGATGAAGATTTATCCGCGCCTGAAGGCGAGCGGGCTGGACCTGTCACCGAACTATACCGAGGCGGCGCGCAAGCGGCTGGCCCGCTGGCCGCATGTCACCGTGCTGCACGATGCGGCCGAGGCGATGCCGCTGGCGGATGCGAGCCTCGACATGGTCGTGTCGATCTTCCTGTTCCACGAATTGCCTCCGGAGGTGCGCGGCGCGGTGCTGGCGGAAGTGGCGCGCGTCCTGAAGCCCGGCGGCCTGTTCATTCTCGCTGACAGTACGCAGTTCGGAGACTATCCGGAGATGGACGGCCTGCTGGAATATTTCCCGCATGGCTTCCACGAGCCTTATTACGAGGGCTATCTCTCCTGGGACATTGCGGCGGCCTGTGGCGCGGCGGGCCTTGCGAAAGAGCGCGAGACGCTTGCCTTCCTCACCAAGGTGACGACCTGGCGCAAGCCTGCCTGATCAGAACCCCGGCAGCTTGCCCGTGCCGATCAGCGGCATCAGGAAGGCCAGCAGGATGGAGATGATCAGGCCGAGGAAGGCGCGGCCGGCATCGCTCAACACGTCACGTACCGCTTCGCCCTTGTCGCGCAGGTGGGCGATGTAGGAGATCGCCAGTTCCCGCCCGGCGAGCAGGCCGAGGAACACCCAGGTCGTGCTCATCGGCACATTGCTCATCTCTTTGAAGACAAAGAGGATGATTCCGTAGAACACGTCGACGATGGTCGCGGCACGCACATCCACCGTGTTGACCTTCGATTGTACGATTTTCTGTATTTCGCCGCCCTTGGTGGCGAAGATATAGGCCTGGATCAGGACCAGAAGGATCGTGCCGCCAATCACATAGGTTGGGTCAAAGCTGATATGCGTGACGCCGCCTTCAACGGTCACCGTGCGGGGCAGATAGATGAAGATGTTGGCAAGGTCCTGCATCAGCCATTGCGACCAGAGGAAGGTTGTCGACAGCCACTGGAAGCTGACCCAATAGGGGAAGGGCAGTTCTTCCTTCGTGTCGAACACCCAGCGCTCGAATGTCCGCGAAATGACGATCCAGATTATCACGCCGACGAAGAAGGCCACGACATAGCCGAGCGCGGACTTGACCAGCATGCTCTGCAACACCCCTTCGCTGGAGGACCCGCCGGACAGGGCAAAGAGCGTGAGCACAAGGAACGTGGTGGAAACCGGAATGCCGTAGCGCGTCATCACCAACAGCACGACAGGCGGTAGGGCGTGCCACCATTGGATGCCGGGCATAAGGAGCGCCGTTCGGTCGCCTTCACCGGGGATGAATGACAGCTTGTCGAGCCTGTCATAGGCGACGTCGCCATGGCCATGGAAATAGCCATAGGCGATCACGAGCACCATGATCAGGCTGGCGAAAATCCAGAGCACCCACCAGGGGCGTTTGGCATTCGAGGACAGGAATGTGCCCAGCGTCTGGATCGAGTCATTTGCCACAACCGCATAGGCGGCCACGGCAAAGCCGATGACCCCGAAGATTTCCACGCCACCCATTTTGTCTGCCCGCCAGTCTGTTCAACTGGAGCTTCAGTTAGCAGCTTGGTTGGGTGAATTCGACGGGAGGAATTTGAATAGAATGTGACAGCTAGCGGCCCGTCTGCCCCCGGTGGCGCAGTTTCGCATCGGCCAGCACGCAGGCCATCATGGCCTCGGCCACCGGCACGGCGCGGATGCCGACGCAAGGGTCGTGGCGACCCTTGGTGCGCACGTTCACATTCTCGCCGTCGCGCGTGACCGACTTCACCTCGGTCAGGATGGATGAGGTCGGCTTGATGGCGATGCGGACAACCACGTCCTGCCCGGTCGAGATGCCGCCGGCCACGCCGCCATTATGGTTCGACAGGAAGCGCACGCCGTCATTCCCCGCGCGCATCTCGTCGGCATTCTCTTCGCCGCTGAGGGCGGCGGCGGCAAAGCCCGCGCCGATCTCGACGCCCTTGACCGCATTGATGCTCATCATCGCCCCGGCGAGTTCCCCATCGAGCTTGCCATAAATCGGCGCCCCCCAGCCGGCGGGCACACCGCTGGCATGGACTTCGACAATCGCGCCGGTGGACGAGCCTGCCTTGCGGGTCGCATCGAGGAAGTCTTCCCACTTCGCGGCCGTCTCGGCGTCAGGGCACCAGAACGGGTTCTGGTCGACCATGTCCCAGTTCCATTTGTCGCGGTCGATGGCGTGCGGGCCGATCTGCACGACGGCGCCGCGAATGGTGATGCCGTCGCCAAGCGCGCAGCGGGCCACGGCGCCAGCGGCGACGCGGGCAGCGGTTTCGCGGGCGCTGGAGCGTCCACCGCCGCGATAGTCGCGCACGCCGTACTTGGCGTCATAGGAAAAGTCGGCATGGCCGGGCCGGTAGCGGTCGCGGATCTCGCCATAGTCCTTGGAGCGCTGGTCGGTATTCTCGATCATCAGCGAAATCGGTGTGCCGGTGGTTACGGGGCCGCCGGTACGGTCGTCCTCAAACACGCCGGAGAGGATTTTGACTTCGTCGGCTTCCTGGCGCTGGGTGACGAAGCGCGATGTGCCGGGGCGACGCTTGTCGAGGAAGCCCTGAATGTATGCGGGCGTCAGGGCGAGGCCCGGAGGGCAACCGTCAACCACACAGCCGAGGGCCGGCCCGTGGCTTTCCCCCCAGGTCGTGACGCGGAACAGATGACCGAATGTGTTGTGTGACATGTTGTGCCGCACCCCTCGTTAAAGCTGGATGCCTCCTATATGAAAACATGAAGCCTAACAAACCCGGAAAAAGGCAGATTTATCGTGTCCCCAGTCATCCCCCCTTCGCCCAGCGCTGCAGATTATGCCACGGGGCATGATCGCCCGCTGATACCGCTGGCCGATAATCCGATCGCTTTCTTCAAGGACTGGATGGCCGAAGCGCGAGCGGCAGAACTGAATGATTCCAATGCAATGTCGCTGGCGACTGTGGATTCAGACGGCATGCCGGATGTGCGGATCGTGTTGCTGAAGGAGATTTCGGACGCCGGTTTCTCGTTTTTTACCAACCTTCAGAGCATGAAGGGACGCCAGCTGGCCGCCAATCCAAAGGCGGCCCTCTGCCTGCACTGGAAGAGCCTGCGCCGTCAGGTGCGCATTCGGGGCGACATTTCGCAGGTCTCCGAGGCCGAGGCGGACACGTATTTTGCCTCCCGCGCCGCGCAGAGCCGCATCAGTGCCATCGCGTCGGACCAGTCGCGCCCCTTGCCGGACCGTTCCGTGTTCGAGCAGCGGATTGCCGAGGTCTCTGAAGTCTATGGCGACGGGCCGGACATTCCCCGCCCCGAATTCTGGGGCGGGTTCCGCCTGGCGCCGACAGAAATCGAGTTCTGGCAGGACCAGGCGTTCCGCATGCATGACCGGCTGCGGTACACGCGCGTCGGCGATAGCTGGACGACGACGCGCCTTTATCCCTGAGCCGTCAGACGATCCCGTTCAGCACGGACAGGAGCCGCATGTGCGGGTGGCCGTCGCTGGTCTTCGCCCATGAGCTGCCATCGGCCGAGATCGTGGCTTTGACGCGTTGGCGGAAGGCCGAGAAGCTTTCGAACTCGACCACGTCGACCGGCTCGTCAAAGTGCAGCGTGACCTCGAAGGCCGCGCCGCCGCCAATGTC
>TARA_R110002033_G_C3897293_1_pt1 | contig 41302 bp, 38 predicted proteins | sample TARA_R110002033 | Tara Oceans TARA_R110002033 (sample SAMEA4397051) | marine metagenome | biome: Polar Biome; feature: [SRF] surface water layer (ENVO:00010504); material: water (ENVO:00002006), including particulate matter (ENVO:01000060) such as... | depth 5 m
GATCATCCCGATGATCTGCTCTTCCGTGAACCGTGATCGCTTCATATCATCTGTCTCCTTCTTACTGACAGACTCTACTCATTTTTGGATGAGTTTTAAGGGCTCAGGTCAGTGGCAAAAGTATCAACGAAAACACTCACCCTGTAAGTGAGACTGTTCCGGGGGGAAGGTCACAGCCTCCCCACTACATGTCACATATTACAATGCGGTTTTCAGAATTCCAATTGTTCGTGCAGACTTAGGTTATCCTTGGTCTAATTGCTCAATATTGTAGCGAACAGGATTGCAGAGCGCGTCGGAAAACCTGTTTGACATAATGTTAGATATCGAAGTAATTAGATGAAAGGTTATAAAGAATACTAATTAAAGTAAAAAATCGGGAGGAAGAGATGGAAAAGGTCGAGCGGCCTGTCGTATCCGAGACAACAGGCCTGTGGGGGAGCGATCTGATTGCGGAGATGCTGCGTACTCTTGATGTCGAGTATGTCGCGCTTAACCCTGGTTCCAGTTTCCGTGGACTGCATGACAGCCTCGTTAATCACTTGGGAAACGAAAATCCTCAAATGCTGTTGTGCCTTCATGAAGAACATACCATCGCGATTGCACATGGCTGGGCGAAGGTAACCGGACGGCCTATGGCCGCGATTGTGCATGCAAATGTCGGTTTAATGCATGCGACAATGTCTATCTACAATGCCTGGTGTGACCGAGTTCCTGTTCTGGTCTTTGGGGCAACCGGTCCTGTCGATGCGACGGAACGACGACCTTGGATAGATTGGATCCATACGTCGCGCGATCAGGCGGCGATTGTTCGGCCATATGTCAAATGGGATGATCAACCTGCATCGTTGTCTGCTTCGCTTGAAGCCATGATTCGCGGTGCTTTAATTGCGAAAACAGCGCCAATGGCTCCCGTGTATGTTTGTTTTGACGTCGCAGTGCAGGAAGAAGTTTTAACAGAACCTATCAAAATACCCGACGCGAGGCGTTTTGCATTGCCTGTGTCGCAAGGACTATTGCCAGAGGTCCTTGCCGAGCTTCACATGCGACTGAAAAAGGCGCGGTCGCCCGTATTTCTGATGGGGAGAGTTTCACGCTCCGTGGATGACTGGTCATACCGCGTGGCCTTGGCAGAGCATTTCAATGCCCGCGTTCTCACTGATATTAAACTGGGTGCAGCATTTCCAACCGACCATTCTCTTCATTCCGGAACGCCAGGATTCTTTCTTTCCCCTGATGGAGCAAAAGTTCTCAACGAGGCTGATTTGATTGTCAGTTTTGATTGGGTAGACGTGGCGGGAACACTTAAACAAGCAGGCGTACAGGCCGAGAATGCGCCTCTTGTTCAATTGTCGGTTGATCATCAGCTTCACAATGGCTGGAGCCTTGATCATCAGGCCGCGGTTCGAGCTGACCTCCATATTGCGGTTGAACCCGACACCGTTACGCGTGCATTGTGTAAAGAGGTCGGTTTGACACCCCAATTGAAACCGCAGAATCTGCCTGCTTTGAGTACCGGAAAGTTGACAGATGATTTGGTGGGAGACATGGATGTTGATACTCTTGCAGCCACCCTCGGCGAAGGGCTTAAAAACGAGGTTGTTTCTCTTGTTCGCTTGCCATTGAGTTGGGGCGGGGATTTGTGGCATTTCCGTCATCCACTTGATTATCTGGGTTATGATGGTGGTGCAGGTATCGCGTCAGGGCCGGGTATGCTGGTTGGGGCGGCACTGGCGCTGAAGGATACTGATCGGCTACCCGTTGCCGTGCTGGGGGATGGCGATTACTTGATGGGGGTTTCGGCGTTTTGGACCGCTGCACGCTATGGTATTCCGTTTCTTGCGATCATTGCCAATAACCGGTCTTTCTATAACGATGAAATTCATCAGGAAAAAGTTGCCATCAGTCGCGAACGCCCGGTCGAAAACAAGTGGATTGGCCAACATATTGGCGGGCCGGATATCGATTTGGCGGCAATGGCGCGGGCGCAAGGGTTGACGGCATTTGGTCCTGTATCCACACCGGAAGAACTAAATGCCGCTATTGAAGAAGCGTTGCCAATCGTCAAGGCGGGAAAAGCCGTCGTGATTGATGCGCGCATAACCCCCGGTTATACCAAGGCCATGTCGTCGGGCATGACGCGTACGGCTGAAGAAACTGCCGAAGGTGACGAAGGGTAAGCGATGGCGTAATGTGCAAACGTGCTTGGCAAGCTCCCGGCTAAGCACGTTTGACACCGGCAAAAGACGGCTGTATCAGTCAATCTGAAAAGCAAGATCAGTTGGTTTTAGGGGCATCCATCAATTCATGGCCGATAGAGAGAACAGAGTTCCGGATTCACGCGAACGTCTTGCGCATATTATCCGACTGGCAACCCGCGGTTTTAACCGTTCTCTGCAAATACGTCTTGCGTCGCATCACGTGACATTTGGCCAGTGGATTTTCCTGCGCATCCTGTGGCAGCAGGAGGGTTTGACTCAACGTGAGCTGGCCGAAGAAGCCGGTCTTACAGAGCCAACGACACATACAGCCTTGCAACGTCTTGAAGCGCTTGGCTTTCTTGAAAAACGTACCTTGGCCGGTAACCGCCGCAAACAGCATGTATTCCTGACCAAACGGGGCAAGGAGCTTCGTATCGAGCTTGAACCGCTCGCGATTGAGGTGAACGAGGTTGCCTTGGATAGTCTGACACCAGACGAGATCGAAACCATCCGGAAGGGCATGTTGGTTATTCTTGAGAATCTCGAGGAAGATGAACGAAAGGCGGGGGAGGAAGGACGTAAAGTCCCACCAACCCGCATTCCGACCTAAGGCTTCCGCTCAGACAGCTGACAGCTTTGCGATCAAGGCATCTGCCGTTGTGATTTCTCGCAGCGGCATTTGGTCCGTTGATGCGTCTGGATTTGCGTCATAGTGCAATCCTTCACCATCCCAGAACCACCAATATACGACGTTGCCTTGTTTGTCGCGGATCGGCATCCGGAATGTTGGAAAGGTGCTGTCGCTGGCCGGTATTTTCGCGGCACCGACTTTTTCGCCTTTGATCATGCCCTGTTTAAGTGCTGAGAATAGCGGGAGCATGAAGGTGAATTCGGTTTTGCCTTTTGCAAGCTCTGCAATGTTTGCCGGGCGAGCTGGATGGTGCCCGGGCAAGGCGCGGACTACTTCAGGGTACGCAGGATGGTTATGCGTGACTTGCAAGTAGCCAAAGCCTTGGGGGAGCTTGATTTCGATGATATCGCCAGGCTGAAATTGTTTCATTGTTCTACCCCAGTGTGACGTCGAGACCGATATCAAGGGTCGGTGCAGAAATGGTGATCTTGGAACTTGAGATGAAATCAACCCCTGTTTCGGCAACATCCTTGATTGTGTCGATATTGATACCGCCTGATGCCTCAATCCGCGCGCGACCGTTGTTAAGCTTCACCGCTTCTTTCAGACCATCAATTCCGAAGTTGTCGACAAGAACGCTCGTTGCACCGGCGCTTAGCGCTTCTTCGAGCTGTTCAAGTGTGTCGACTTCGATCTCAATCACAACAAGATGCCCGACATAATTGCGCGCGGCTTCGATTGCCTTGGTGATGCTACCGCAAACGGCGATGTGGTTGTCCTTGATCAGAACCGCATCATCAAGGCCAAAGCGATGGTTCGCACCGCCACCACAACGCACAGCGTATTTCTCAAAGGCCCGCAAACCAGGTGTGGTTTTACGCGTGCAGCAAATCCGCGCATCTGTGTGCGCAATTAGGTCGGCAAACTTTGCGGTTGTGCTTGCAACGCCAGACAGATGGCAGAGGTAGTTCAGTGCTACCCGTTCGGATGAAAGGATGGCACGTGCGTTTCCTGTCACCCGCGCGATTTCATCACCTGGTACGAGCGTATCCCCATCCTTTCGGAAGGCCTCGAACTGGAGCCCCGCAGTGGCAAGAGCAAAAGAAGCCCGGGCAAAATCAACACCGCAAAGGCGCCCAGCTTCGCGGGAAACGAGGGATACTTTCGCGCTCAGCTCCGGGCCGATCGTTGCATCGGTGGTCAGATCACCGGCGCGTCCAAGGTCTTCCTTGAGAGCGGCACGTACGCCCTCTTCGACCAGAATGGCCGGGAGAGAGGGGAATACGCCCGATGTTTTTGCATTATTGGTGGTCATAGGCTGAAAACCTCGCGGGTGGACGGGTGGAAGAGTTCATCAATAGAGAGCTTCCGCGGTGAGAGGCCTTGGCGGTAATGGTAGTCAAGGAAGGTTTCGATCACTTTGCGGTTCGGTGCCACTCCATATGGCCACAAATCGTCGCCCAGAAGTTTCTTGGCACGATCAAGGGTATCTTCGACAAATGGCATGGTGACCTTGGTTGCGGAGGTGTCGCTCAGAGCATCCAACGCCATTTTCTTCGATTGAGAGAAAGCCTTAAGCAATGCGCCGGGCAGCCAAGGATGTTGATCTGCAAGACTTCTCCGGACGCCTAGCACATGCATGATCGGGAAAATGCCTGTGCGGTTATAGTGACCCTCAGCTGCAGAAATGCTGTCTGAGAACAGGCGGCCAACATGCGGGTGGCCCTCGTTAAAGCATTTTGGCCAACGCGGGCCGATAAAGCCATCAATCTCGCCATCTGCCAGCATCTGGTTGAGGGTGGCGCCTTCGGGGGCTTGGGTCATTTTGACGTCTTCGGGAAGCTCAACCTTAATCTTTTCCGGGCGGCCCGGGGTGTCCATACCACCACGTACCCAATGAATATCGGATGGTTTTACACCGTAGTCGTCTTCCAGAATGCCGCGCACCCAAACATTGGCGGTCAACTGATATTCGGCAATGCCGATCTTGCGACCCTTGAGATCCTCTGGCTTGTTAATGCCTTTGTCCGTGCGAATGTAAACCGAGGTATGGCGGAAGGCGCGAGAGAGAAATACCGGGATCGCCACGTAATGTGCTTCGTTACGGGCAAGCTTCACACAATAAGATGAAAATGAAAGTTCACTTACGTCGAAGTCTTCGTTGCGAAACGCCCGGAAGAACATCTCTTCGGGTGACAGGAGCATCGACACCGGGTCGACGCCATCAATTTTGACGCGACCATCAAAAATCGGTCTGGTGCGATCATAGTCCCCATAGGCCAGTGAAAGGGTCAGGTTACTCACGAGTTTCCTCCGGTGTTTGTTTCTTTTGACGGTATTTGATGAACCAATTTCACGGTTCCGGCTGTTTCTGCCGATTGCAGAATTGCGTGACAGGCTTCGAGTGTTGCCAGTCCCCAGCGGCCAGTTTGTGATGGCGGCGCATTCAGGCGCACTGCGCTGATCAGTGCCGAGACAACCTCAGATCGCGGGCCGGCATGCATTGGAGCTGGCATGAACTTCTGTTCAAAATCGCCATGCAACCAAACGCCATCTGCCGTGATGCGCAAATCGCCTCCTTCGCAGGAAACAACAATTGGTCCGAAATGTTCGTGATGGGGAGCTGGCGGTCGCACCGGTGTCTCCCCATATGTCCGGCCAGATTTAAGGGCGGCTTCCTCTTGCGGGGAGAATACTTTTGAAAGTGCGATGCGGGCCTGACCATAATTGGCAGGGTCTTTGGGATAACCCAATTCACCAACCCAATCTTGCCAGACGTCTGAATCAAAATGCGCATAGCCCGAATAGGTCAAAGACGCAAAGGCGCCTCCTTCAAAACAGACAAGGGCGCTATACGCACCTTCTGTAGAGCGTTCTGGGTCCCAGTTGCCGGTAGCTGCCGCAATGGTCTTCACCATGCCGCCGCCCAGAAGCCGGACGATATCAAGCTGATGGACAGCCTGACTAAAGATGACGCCACCACCTTCTGCTGTAACGAGTTCTTCCGGTCTGCGCGGGCGGTACAGAAAGTCGGTATAGTTCAGGGCGTGGATCATTCTGACCCGACCAACCTTGCCGGACTGAATGACATCGTGGGCAAGGCTGACTGCACCATCAAAGCTGTGACTTGGTCCCACAATCAGCTGTACGCCAGCCTGCTCGCAGGCGTCGACCATCTTGATGCCATCCTCAAGGCTTATCGCCAGTGGCTTTTCGACGAGCACATGTTTTCCTGCGCGGGCGGCAATTGAAACGTGATCGACGTGCATCTGATGTGGCGTTGCGATGTAAACAGCTTCAACGTCTGGGGCAGCACAGATGTCTTCAACGCGGTCATATGTTCGGCCGCCGAATTCCTTTTGGAATGCAGCACGCGATGATGCCCGCGGTGCACAGGCCGCGACGAGTTTGACGCGTTCATCGGCAAGCAGGCTTGGCAATGTTAGCATAAACCCGCGTCCGAGCCCGATCACACCCAGACGCAACGGGGTCTGTTCAGACCGGCACTCAGAGTTCGATGACAAGGTTACCCTCCCTGGCGCGGGAGACGCAGATCATGATCTGGCTGTCTTTTTCCTCATCCATCAGCACCATATCGCGATGGTCGACGTCGCCTTCGATCAGCTTGCAGCGGCATGTGCCACACGTGCCACTCTCGCATGAGCTCACGGTTTTGATGCCACTGTCGCGCAAAGCTTCAAGAACAGATCGATCTGCCGGAACCTGTATTGTCTCTCCGGTATTAAGGAGCGTGACCTCGAACGCCTTGTCATCCTCACGGACGGCCTCAACGGCCTTGAAATCTTCGAAATGGACACGCCCTTCTGGCCAGTGACCGGAAATCGCCTTGATTTCTTCCATCAAGGGTGATGGTCCACAGCAGTAGACGTGGATTTGGCTAGGCTCTTCGAAGTGGTCCCAGAAATCGTAAACCTGTTCAAGGTCGGCATTGTCATGATGGAAGGTAACGTTTGAGCCGAAGGCTTCCTTCATCTCGGCCATATATGCCGTATCTTCCGCAGTTCGCGTGCAATAGATGATCTTGAAGGGTTTTCCCTCCATCGTCAGGTGATTGGCCATCGCATAGATGGGTGTAACGCCGATGCCCCCGGCAATCAGAAGGTATTTTGACGCATTTTTCAGAGTAAAGGTGTTCTCAGGCGGCTGGATCGATAACTCGGTTCCTTCAAGCGCCGACTCGTGCATCGAAGAGGAGCCGCCACGCGATTCAGGTTCACGTTTTACGGCGATCACATACTCCTCGGGGTTGTGTCCATCATTGACCAGCGAATAGCGGCGCATCGCCCCTGAGGGGGTCTCAACTGTGATGTGCGAGCCGGGTTCAAATGCTGGAAGTTCAATGCCTTCCACGGGAGAAAGCGTGAACTCGCAGATGTGGGGGGTGAGCTCTCGCCGGGCCACAACGCGCATTTTTATGCTTTCTAATTCTATTGACATTTTTTCCTCCCGAATTAACTTTACGCAATAAATTAGATATCTAATAATTCTTGTCAAGTCACTAGACGCCTGTAAACATGTCATGTATATAAACTTCGATATCTAAGAATAAGTAACACGGAGGAGAGTTCGCGAGATGCTGAGCCATGAGGAGAATGACCTTTTAACCCGCGTCACTGGCGATGCGCCGATGGGCAAGCTGATGCGCCAGCACTGGACGCCGGTTTGCCTGATTGAGGAAGTCGCTGAAGCAGACGGCAAACCGCTGCTTGTTGAAGCGGTGGGCAACCGTTACGTCGCGTTTCGCGACTCAGAAGGCAAGCTTGGGCTGCTTGACGAGCTTTGCCCGCACCGACGTGCGTCTCTTGTGTTCGGTCGTAATGAGGATTGCGGACTGCGCTGCCTTTATCATGGATGGAAATTCGACGTTGAAGGCAACTGCGTTGCCATGTCGTCCGAACCTCAAGGCAGCCCGCTTCACGAAAAGGTCAAACACAAATCTTATAAAACTGTCGAGTGGGGTGGATTTGTCTGGGCGTGGCTTGGCGAAGAAGAAGACATGTATCCGTTTTCTCCGCCCGCTTTTGCGCCGACCGAAGACACGCAGGTTTCCATCCTGAAAATCCGTATCCCGGCAAACTGGGCGCAGATCACCGAAGGTCAGATCGACTCTGCGCACTCTTCAAGCCTGCATTCTTCTGACATGAAACCCGCGCGTGTCGAGGGGGCGTCTGCAGACGATCAAGCATGGTATCGTCCGTCGACAGACAAGTCACCGCGTATGCAGACGCAGACAACCAGCTATGGTTTCCATTATGCTGCGATCCGCAAGCCGATCAAAAATGCTGGTACGCATCATTATCTGCGTATTACCGAATACATTGCGCCATACACTTCGCTGATTCCGCCTAACAATAATTACAATGTCGCGAGTGTCATCGTCCCCATCGATGACGAGACCACGCACTTCCACTTCATTGCGTGGGGGGGCAAAACGTGTCCGACGACCGAAGAGTGGCGAAAATTCAATCACGCACAAAAAGGCATTCACCTTGATGATCGTTGGGTCTCCCAGCGCCAATTGCACAATAATTTCCTGCAGGATCGCCAGGCTATGAAGCTCGGGAGTTTCACGGGTGTTAAGGGTATTCCCAATCAGGATATTGTGATGTGGGTATCTATGGGTGCCATTGTTGATCGGTCGGTAGATATTCTTGGGGCTTCCGATCTCGCGATTGTCGAATTTCGTCGCCTGATGGTAGACGCCGCGAGAAAGGTCGCTGCCGGTGGCGATGCGATCGGTACCGTCGAGCCAAGAATTCCGCATGCAGACATCGCTTCGCGTGAGGGGGTTTATCCACAAACCGTCGATTGGCGCACGCTTGTAGAAGAGGCAAGTGTCGCCGCGGAGTAATGTTCGTAAGGGAGGTTCATCTCTGAATCTGCCCTTCGGATAAAGTAAAACTAAGATATCTAATTTTATTGTTGACTGACCGCGTGCGCTGTCGTTTAACTTAGATATCTTATAAAAAAGAAAATAACGACCTTTCCGCAAACAATAAAAATATAGAATGCGGATTTTCCTGGGAGGAAAACAGCATGAAGCCATTGAAAGCTTCTACTGCCGAGGTGTTGCTGACTGAGAGAGTTCCCAAAGGGCTCTATTATGGAGGGGCATGGCATCGCGCCGCAAATGCTCCGATCTCGGTTTTTGCGCCGTCTACTGGAACTGAAATTGCCAAGGTAGATAGTGGCTCAGCATCTGATCTTGATGCTGCTGTGACAGCGGCGGCGGCAGGGCAGAAACTTTGGGCGCGCACGACACCGCAAGAACGTTCACAAGTCATGCGTGAAGCTGCGAACATCATCCGCGCAAACAAGGACGAACTTGCCCGTCTTGATGCGCTCGATAGCGGAAATTCCCTGACGGGGATGCTGTTCGATGTCGAACTCGCCGCGACTTTGATGGATTTCTTTGCCGGTCTTGCGACCGAGCTTAAGGGGGAAACTGTTCCGGTTGGCGCGGGCAAAGTGAACTATGTCGTTCGCGAGCCGGTCGGGGTTGTTGCCCGTATTGTCCCCTTCAACCATCCATTGATGTTTGCATGTGCCAAGCTCGCGCCACCGATTATGGCTGGTAACAGCGTCATTATTAAGCCGTCCGAAGAAACGCCGCTTTCAAGTCTGAAGGTTGCTGAACTGATCGGTGGTCTTTTCCCGCCCGGTGTTTTGAATATTCTGAATGGTGGCCCCGATCTGGGTGCAGGTCTTTCGACCCATCCGGGGATCTCCAGCGTCAGTGTGGTTGGCAGTGCCGCAACCGGACGTGCTGTTATGCGCCAGTCCGCAGAGACACTTAAGCATGTCTCTCTTGAGCTGGGGGGCAAAAATGCCCTTGTCATATTCCCCGATGCCGATGTCCAAAAAGCCGTTCAAAGTGCGGTTAAGGGCATGAATTTGCCGTGGACGGCGGGGCAGTCATGTGGGTCGACCAGTCGCGTTTTCGTTCACGAGAGCATTTATGATCTGGTCGTCGAACAACTGGCTTCTGCTTTCAGCGATATTACTCCGGGTGATCCACTCTCCCCGGACACTCAGATGGGGTGTTTGTCCACACGAGGTCAGTACGAGAAGGTTCTTCGCTACATCGATATTGCCAAAGATGAAGGGGCAAGGATGGTTGCAGGAGGCGACGTTCCTGCCGATCTGGCGGGTGGCTTCTTCGTCAGGCCGGCGGTGTTTGCCGATGTGACACCCGACATGCGGATTGCCCAAGAAGAGGTGTTTGGACCCGTACTAAGTATCCTGAAATGGACGGAGTATGAGGCTCTTATCGATGCCGTGAACGGTGTTGATTACGGGTTAACAGCCTCAGTCTGGACGCGTGACCTTTCTCAGGCAATGCGTGCAGTTGATGACATTTGCGCCGGGTATGTCTGGGTCAACAATTCCAGCGACCATTTCCTTGGCACACCGTATGGCGGGATGAAGCAATCCGGCATCGGACGAGAAGAATGCTTGGGCGAGATGCTGTCTTACACCGAGCAAAAGAACGTCAATATCACTTTCGAGACCTGATGCCGTTCCAGTGGGACCTTTGACGGTCGGCATCCAATAAAAATAACAGAAATTATAAATTGAGATCTTACCCATTAGGGAGGAAAGAATGAGGCTTTTGACTCTTGCCGCGGCTATTGGACTGGCCTTCGGCGTTAACACTGCACAGGCTGAACCGGTCAATTTGACTCTCTCGGGTGGCAATCCCGGTGGCTTGTGGTCCCTTCTCGGCGCAGGTATCGACCGTGCTGTAAAACAATCAGACCCAAATTCCGTTGTAACATATCAGGCAACTGGTGGTGGATTTGCAAATATTGGTTTGCTGGGAGCAAACCGGACGGACATGGGATTGGTTCACAACGCCGAAGTGAAGATCGCTTTGGCAGGTGAAGAACCTTTCAAGGCCCCTGTAAACAACATGCGTGCAATTGGTTACATGTATAACTGGGCGCCGATGCATTTCTTCTTGGCGAAGTCGATTGCTGACGAATACAACATCGATAGCCTCGACGATCTTGCAACAGCAAAAGCACCGGTGCGTATTGGTGTAAACCGTTCGGGTAACATTACGTCCAACGTTGCATTGTTCATGCTCGAACAAGCTGGGTTAACCAAGGAAGCTGTTGAGGCAAATGGTGGACGCATTGTTCAGGCCGGGGCAAACGACCAGGCAGAATTGCTGAAGGATGGTCGTATCGACATTGTTACCAACGGTGTCTTTGTTCTTCATTCCTCATTCCGCGCAATTGACGAAAACAATGAAGTCATTGTCCTCGACATTCCCCAGAATGTAATTGATGCCACGAATGCCCGTTTCGGAACTCAAACTTATACAATCCCCGGAGGAAGTTATTCCAATCAGCCAAATGATGTCGAAACGTCGGCCCTTGGTGCTCTTCTGGTGGCGACGGATCAGATGGAGGAGGAAACTGCATATGACCTTACCAAGGCTTTGATTGCAAATGTTGACGAGATCAAGGCGGTTCACGGTTCTATGAAGGCGCTGACCCCGGATCTTATGGCTGATCAGGATGTTCTGCCGTTCCATCCCGGTGCAGAACGGGCATATCGCGAGGCAGGACTTCTCAAATGATGAAGTCACTTGTTAACACAGGCCGCAAACGTAAGTTTGCGGCCTTACCCCACAAAGTTCTGATCAGCTTGGCGGCGCTATTTGCGATCGGGGTTATTTACGGCAACCTCTTCGTTATCTCGGACCCGCTTATAATTGGCATTCTGTTTCTTAGCGCCTTGTTCTCGATGCTCTTCTTGGTGGTCGGTGCAACAACTAATGCACGGGACAAACCGACCATTATTGATTGGGTGTTAAGTGTACTGAGCCTCGCTACCGGAGCGTTTTTCCTTGTGAATGCAAGTGTGATTTCAAGCCGGATTACTTTGCTTGAAGAGCTTACACCTGCTCAACTTTTCTTCGGGTCGTCCCTTCTATTCTTGTCACTTGAAGCGACGCGTCGCACGACGGGTGCAGGTCTTACGATCGTTGTTCTCGGTTTTATGGCCTACAACCTGTTCGGTCACTTGCTACCCCCGCCCTTTGGGCACGGAGTGATCGAATACACCTACCTGCTGGATGCGCTAATCTTTACAACGGACGGTGTCTTTGGTGTTCCGATCCAGGTTGTCGCTAGCTATGTTTTCCTATTTGTTCTGTTCGGGACGTTACTGTCATTTGCTGGCGGAGGGGACTTCTTCTTTAACCTTGCTGCCTCGCTGACCGGAAAGAGCCCCGGTGGTCCAGCAAAGGTCGCTGTTATCTCATCAGGCATGTATGGAACGATTTCAGGCAGTCCCGTATCTGATGTCGTCGCGACGGGTTCGATAACGATCCCAATCATGAAGCGCCTTGGCTATTCATCGCGTTTCGCCGGTGCAGTTGAAGTTGCCGCTTCGACGGGGGGCAGCGCTATGCCGCCAATTATGGGCTCAGCCGCGTTCATTCTTGCTGAATATACCGGGTTTTCGTATCGCGAAGTCGTCTATGCTGCGATCATTCCGGCGATCCTTTACTATCTTGGCGTTTTCTCGCAGGTTCACTTGCGCGCAGTCAAACGCGATCTTCGCTCCTATCCGGATGATGTCCCTACGCTCAAGGCAACCGTCATTAACGGCTGGATGTTTATTGTCCCGATCGCGGTGATCATACTCGCGCTGTCGCTTGGTTATTCGCCAACCATGACGGCAGGCTTGGGAGCTGCTTCTGTCGTCATTGCAGCGGCTTGCTCTGTGCGAACCCGCATGAGCGTTTGGCGTGTAATTGAAGGCCTTGGTGAAACCACACTGCGCATCCTCCCCGTTGCTGGCGCGTGCGCGGCTGCGGGACTTGTAATCGGAGGTCTGTCTATGACGGGCCTTGGCATGAAAGCGGCAAACGTGATCATGACAATCAGTGGTGCTGATCCGGTTATCACCTTGATGATTTCCGCTGTGGTGACCATCATTCTCGGTTTAGGGATGCCAACACCAAGTGCATACATCCTTGCAGCTGTTCTCGTTGGGCCAGCACTTTCAAAGTTGGGATATCCGCTTCTTGAGTCTCATATGTTCCTGCTCTACTACGCGATCCTCTCGGCCTTGACGCCACCGATTGCGGTTGCGGCTCTGGCGGCAGCGGCCATTGCAGAGGAAGATCCATTTAAGATTGCATTTGATGCAGTCAAACTTGCCTCAGTCGGCTTCCTTCTGCCATTCGTCTTTATTTGGAATCCTGCCATCATCGGGTCCGGTTCATCCCTTGAGATTGGGCTTGTCGTGATCGGCGGTGTTATCGGAACGATTTCACTGGCGGCTGCAATAGAGGGCTATATGAATGGCACTCTGTCGCGGCTAATGAGAAGCTTGTTCATTTGCGTCGCTGTTGGCAGTGTTGCGCCGTACATGCTCGTATCTTTGGGTGCGATTGTTGTGGGCGGTGCACTACTTGCACGAAATTACTTCTCAACATCACCCACCTCGGCAAAAGAGGTGAAGGATCAAAAAGTTTCTGGAGCTTGATGCGCTCCAGTTGTGCGAGGGAGGTGTGCGCATATGCTTCATGCCTCCCTTTTTTCGCGATGACATAGGGCTGTTTGATATTGCATTTTCCCAAGATTGGACGTTTTACCGGTGCTTTATGTTGCGGAGCTCATGGTCACTACATTTTCCCGGTCCCATTTCGTCTTTAGTTATCCCAGGTCTGCATCGCGACCGTCGATTAGGGTAAGCGTCGCGGTTAGTTTTGTGCGCAGCGGATTGCTCGCGTGATCATGTCTATTTCCAGCCTTAGGAGATGTTTATCCTGGCTGGCGCGACTTCATTTTCTGTAATAACAACGGCATAATATCTTCGATCTCTAATTATAAAAAGGCCAGTGACTCAAATGGCTTAGAATAACAATTGGAAGCAGCAACCAGTGAATGCTGGCCGTTCGGAGGAAAGCGATGACTAACCTAATGCGTAACTTAAAAATCTCGACAAAAGTTTTCGGAGGCTTTGCGCTCATCTTGTTGCTTCTGGCAACCGTTGCCGTGTTGGGCGTCGTTTCCATGACTAGTGTGGGGACAGACTTTACGCGTTACAGAGAAGTTGTTCTCCAATCAAATCAAGCGGTCCGTGTGCAGGAAAAGCTGTTGGAGGCACGGGTGGCAGTTAAAGATTATCTATTAAGCAATAGCCCTGAAGATGCTCAAATAGTACTTGATATGCTCGACACCACGAAGCAGTTGAATCAAGAACTAGGGTCTTTACTATCCGAAGGAAGCCGAAAAGAGGCCTCGAGAGTAGTTTCAGATAACTTGACTGCATATTCTGAAGCTTTTGAAGAAATCGTTTCGCTCTCGGTTTTTGATCCAGTACGTGGCGATTTGGTTTCCAATGAGTTAGAGCGTATCGGGCCGATTGTTGCCAGTGAGTTAGAAGACCTCAAGCTTGATGTGAAAGCAGAGCAAGATGAGATCGGCCCGCGCGCTGCTGCTGCATCTAAAAGATCTGTTTTGATCAGCGAGATACTAGCGGGTGCCGCAATCATCATTGGTGTAATTTTCGCGTGGTTAACTGGGAGAGGCATCTCTCAACCTATCGTGCAAATTACTGAAGTGATGAAAAAGTTAGCTGCGGGGGACAAAGAAGCAAATGTTCCAGGTGAGCATCGTGGAGATGAAATTGGAGAAATGTCTCAAGCAGTATTGGTGTTCAAAGAAAACATGATTCGTGCTGATCAGCTTGCCGCGAAAGAAGCTGAAGCGCTAAAATTAAGAGAAAAACGAGCCGAGAAGATAAGCGAACTTACCGCCGGGTTTGACAGTGAAATGGCTTTTGTGCTCAAAGCCCTCGTAACTGCGGCCAAGGAAATGCAATCGACTGCGACTGGAATGACCAATACTGCAGAAGAGACAAGCCGGCAAGCTGGGATAGTTGCGACAGCGGCCGAACAAGCCTCGACTAACGTTCAAACAGTAGCGAGTGCAACTGAAGAGTTAAGCGCTTCGATTAGCGAAATAAATCAACAGGTGGGGCAGTCATCCACGGTTGCAGCTCGAGCCGTTGTAAATGCGGAAGAAACGAATGTCCGGGTACGTGGGTTGGCGGATGCAGCGCAAAAGATTGGTGACGTTGTTGGACTGATTAGCGATATTGCAGAGAAAACTAACCTTCTTGCTCTAAATGCGACGATTGAGGCTGCTCGCGCTGGTGACGCGGGTAAGGGTTTCGCTGTGGTGGCTGCAGAAGTCAAGAATTTGGCGACAGCGACATCAAAAGCAACTGATGAGATTACTGCGCAGGTTTCAAATATCCAAAGTGAGACTGATGGTGCGGTTGAGGCAATCGCTGCAATCTCTTCCACTATCTCGGAGATTAGTGAAGTTTCGGCAGCAATTGCAAGCGCTGTTGAGCAACAGGGAGCTGCTACACTCGAGATCACTCGCAACGTCCAAGAAGCCGCTGGGGGGACCACCGAAGTCACTAGTAGTATTATTAGTGTGAATGAAGCTGCGGTTTCGACAGGTGGGGCAGCTGAACAAGTATTAGATGCTTCGGGCAGTTTGTTACATGAAACAGACAAATTGCGTGAGAAAGTGCAAGCATTCCTGAGTTCTGTTCGAGCAGTCTAACTGTCAAACATCCTTTCGAAGTGTCAGAGCCGAGATAAAAGTTATTTGAGTGATATCCGTTGCTTGTGATTCATTTGTCTTTGTCATGGAAATGGCGGGGCGAGCACCTTCGACTTGCCTTCAATCAGCTCAGTGTGCATTGGCGCCGGTAACGATAAAATCAGTTTACGGATTATGCTGTAAGAGGCGGGGGTAATTTTCGTCTCGCTGAGGTAGTTGACTTCATTTGCAATCTTAGAAACTTTGGTTTCTGCTTTCGATTTCGAAGCTGTTTGATCGCATCAAGAATGGTCGCTACTTGCTCTTGGGAAAGTGTCAAGTGTCATTCTTCTGGGCGGGCGTTTTGGTACCCGTATGTGCCTGACAGTGAGATGTGGTGATGTGCTGCTTCATCGCGAACAACATTCGTCAGCATTTCGACGGGGGCTGAAACAGGTGAATCACTTCGCGTTGTCAGGCCCACCGGGCCAAAAGTATCACTGGTATCTATCCGTAATTCCACCAGATTGCCCTCGGCAATATCGGTTGCAACAGCCCCGTTCGAAATTATCCAGATTGCATTGGTTTCACGGGTGAAGGCTCGTCCGAAAGATGTCGAAACGGTTTCGATCCGGTCAGGCAAGGCGCCGATTCCGTGCGCAATCAGCATCTTGTCCACCGTCGGGTGAATGATCGCGTGTCTGGGGGGAACCAGAACCGTGAATTCGCGGATGCGCGTGATATCGGGATTTTTGTCTGCCAGCAGAGGATGACCGGGGCGAGCCACCAGTGAAATATGTTCCGAATATAAATGTATGAAGGACAGGCCCGACATCTGATCGGGTTCGGCCAGACGGCCGACCACCAGATCAAGTTCACCGACCCGCAATTGCCCCATCAGCATCACGTTTGGTCCGGTGACGACCTTGACCGTTGTGTCGGGGCTTAGCGCCTTGAACCGACGGATGGCATTTGGCATGACGCTGGCGGCGACGGTCGGCAATACACCAAGATTGATCGAAAGTCCGCCCTGCATGCGGACCTGGCTGATGCTGTCGACACCCTGACGCAGGGCGGTGACACTGGCACCGGCATAACGCAGGAACACCTTGCCGAAATCGGTCAGTGTGACGCCGCGTTTGGACCGGTCAAACAGACGGGCATCAAGATGTTCTTCAAGTTCGCGGATGGTTTTGGATACGGCTGGCTGGGTGATCGATAATGTGTCGGCGGCCTTGACGACGCTGCGCTGGCGGGCGACCTCCAGAAAGCAGGTCAGATGGCGGAATTTAATGCGTTGGTCAAGCATGTTTACGATTCGAGAAATCAAATATACCTGTTTTATATAATTGTTTAGTTATGCATTTAACGCAAATCCTCATTTTACATAACCAAATCTGCCTGCCAAATTGTGCGTAACAAGTCAGGGTGGAAATGACATGAGTTTACAAGTCGCCCCGATCAACGGGACACATATCCATTATTGCCAGACCGGCCCGAAAGATGGCCCGGCTTTGGTGTTTTCAAATTCGCTGGGTACGGATCTTCGTATCTGGAACGATGTTACCCCGGCCTTTGCCGACCGGTTCAACGTCATAACCTATGACAAGCGCGGGCATGGTTTATCGGGCATTGGCGGGGCGGATTACAATATCGACCTGCATGCCAATGACCTGATCGGGCTTCTGGATTATCTCGGCGTCAAGGACGTTATTATTTGCGGTTCGTCCGTCGGTGGACTGATTGCGCAGAAGGTCACCGAACTGGCGCCAGAGCGTGTTCGCGGCCTGATCCTTTGCGATACTGCGCCGAAACTTGGCAGTGCGGATGGCTGGAACACGCGGATCAATGCCATCAAGGAAAGTGGCATCGAGGTTCTTGGCGATGCCATCATCGAACGGTGGTTGTCGCCGACATATCGCCGTGACAGTCCGCTTGAAACCGCGATGTATCGCGACATGCTGGTGCGCACCACGGTGGAGGGTTATGTCGGAACCTGTATCGCGCTTCGTGATGGGGACCTTCGCGATGCGGCAACCCGGATTTCGGTGCCGGTCCTTTGTGTTTGCGGATCGGACGATCTGGCGACACCGCCCGATGTGGTGCGCGAAATGGCCGGGATGATCCCCGGTGCCCAATTCGAACTTATAAACGGGGTCGGGCATTTGCCGTGCCTTGAAACCCCGGAATTGCTTTCCCGGTTGATCGACCGATTTATTAAGGAGAAGAACCTTGTCTGAGAACCGGTATGAAGTCGGTATGAAAACCCGCCGTTCCGTTCTGGGCGATGCCCATGTGGATCGCGCGTCGGCGAATGTCACGGAAATCGATGCCGGTTTTCAGCGTTACATCACCGAGAATGTCTGGAATGGTGTCTGGACCAGCGATACGTTCACCAAACGCGAACGCAGCATCGTGACCATCGCGCTTCTGGCCGGGCTTGGCCATGAAGAAGAACTGGCGATGCATATCCGTGCAACGCTCAATACCGGTGCCACACGCGAAGATATCCGTGAAGTTCTGATGCATGTTGCGGTCTATGCCGGTGTTCCCGCCGCCAATACGGCATTCCGCATTGCCAAACAAACCTATGCCGAGATCGATGCGGCCGCCAAGGGAGAGTAAATGCCATGTCCACATTCAAACCGCGCGACTGGGGTTCCCACGCCCCCTTTATCGCACCCGGTTACAAGTCCACCATCCTGCGCGGCCCGACGCAGGCACCACTTGCGATCAAATCAGGATTGAGCGAGGGCACCGGCCCGCGTTTTGCCCCGGCATCGGTGCGCAAGCTTGACTTCGATCTGACCAAGAACGGCATCACCAATGGTGAACCGCTGGGCGAACGTATTGTGGTGCATGGTCGTGTGATGGATACCGATGGCCGTCCGCAGCCCGACATTCTTGTCGAAGTCTGGCAGGCCAATGCAGCCGGGCGTTATGTGCACAAGGTTGATCAGCATGACGCGCCGCTTGACCCGAATTTCCGCGGGTCGGGCCGGTGCATGACGGACGCCAATGGCAATTATGTTTTCTATACGATCAAGCCGGGTGCCTATCCGTGGGGCAACCATTTCAACGCATGGCGTCCGAACCATATCCATCTGTCGCTGTTCGGGCCGGGCTTTGCCACGCGCCTTGTGACCCAGATGTATTTCCCGGGTGATCCGTTGCTGGAGCTTGATCCGATTTTCCTTGAAACCCAGGATGCGAGCGCCCGCGAACGCCTGATTTCCAAATTTTCAATCGAGAAAACCGAGGAAGGCTTTGCCCTTGGTTATCAGTTCGACATCGTCCTTCGCGGACGTAATGCCACCCCGATGGAGGACTAAGTCATGTCTTATGGTGAAACCCCTTCACAGACGGTTGGCCCTTATTTCGCCTATGGCCTGACCGCCGGGCAATACGCGTATGACTTTACCGACATCGCTGAGCCGATGGTCGCGGGTCCGGATGCCAAAGGCGAGCATATTCGCATTGTCGGTACCGTTTTTGACGGTGAAGGCAACCCGGTTAACGATGCCATGATTGAAATCTGGCAGGCCGATGCGGATGGCGTTTACAGCGAAAAGCCGATTGATGTTTCCGATACCGGTTTTCGTGGTCTTGGCCGGTGTGGCACCGGGACGGATTCCAAAAACCGCTTCTGGTTTGACACGGTGAAGCCCGGTGTTGTCGAAGACACCGAAGCACCGTTTGTCAATGTCATCGTGTTCATGCGCGGCATGCTGGTTCATGCCTTTACCCGTTTCTATTTCGATGACGAGGCGGCATTGAATGCCAAGGATGACATCCTGCAATCGGTTCCCGCCGATCGCCGTGACACGCTGATTGCCAAGCGTATCGAAACCCGTGCCGGGGTTGAATACCGGATCGACATTCATATGCAGGGGGACGCGGAAACCGTGTTCTTCGACGTGTAAGTCGCTTTGGTCTGGATGGCTGTGTTCGCTGCTTTGGGGAAAGCCGGTGGTCACAGCCATCCAAATCATTCCAACGCATCCGGCTGAGATATGCCGCGTTTTATTGTTCTGGTTACCACAGGAGTTTTACCGTGGTTGCACGTTTCATGTCGCTTAAAGAGGCTGTCGCATCCTGCATCAAGGATGGCGATACCGTCTCGATGGAAGGTTTCACGCATCTGATCCCGCATGCCGCCGGGCAGGAGGTCATTCGTCAGGGGATCAGGGATCTGACCCTGATCCGGATGACGCCCGATATGATCTATGATCAGCTGATCGGGGCCGGTTGTGCCAAGAAACTGGTGTTTTCGTGGGGCGGAAACCCCGGTGTCGGGTCGCTGCACCGGTTGCGCGATGCGGTTCAGGAAGGCTGGCCGCACAAGCTTGAGATCGAGGAACACAGCCACGCGGCAATGGCCAATGCCTATGACGCGGGGGCGGCGGGTCTGCCGTGTGCGGTGTTCAAGGGATATCGCGGGGCGGAGTTGCCGCGTGTGAACAAGAACATCAAATTCATCGAATGCCCGTTCACCGGTGAACGTCTGTCTGCCGTTCCGGCCATTCGCCCGGATGTTGCCGTGGTGCATGCCCAAAAAGCCAACAAGAAGGGCGATGTCCTGTTTGAAGGCATTGTCGGGGTTCAGAAGGAAGCCGTTCTGGCCGCCAAGAAGTCGATCATCACGGTCGAGGAGATCGTCGATAACTTTGACGATGTTCCATACAACGCCGTGATGCTGCCGAACTGGGCGGTGACCGCGATTGTCGAGGTGCCGGGTGGCGCACATCCGTCTTATGCCCAAGGCTATTACAAGCGTGACAACGCGTTTTACAAGGCGTGGGACAAGATCGCCAATGACCGCGACATCTTTAGCGCATGGATCGACGAGCATGTCATGAAGGGCGGCCCCGAAGATTTCGCCGCCAAGCGCGAAGCGAACAAAGGGTAAGCGGAGGAAAGATCATGGTTGACTATACCCCTACCGAAATGATGACGGTTTCTGCCTCGCGCGCACTCAAGAATGACGATGTGTGCTTTGTCGGCATCGGCATGCCGTCGGCGGCGTGTAACCTTGCACGTTTGACGCATGCGCCGGAACTGACCCTTATTTATGAAAGCGGCACGATTGGCACGAAGCCCGATGTGTTGCCTCTGTCCATCGGTGATGGCGAACTTTGCGAAACGGCTGTCAATACCGTGCCGGTGCCGGAAATGTTCCGTTACTGGTTGCAGGGCGGCAAGATTTCCGTCGGTTTCCTTGGCGCGGCACAGCTTGATAAATATGGCAACATCAACACCACCGTGATTGGCGATTATGACGATCCCAAAGTCCGCCTGCCGGGCGGTGGCGGGGCGCCGGAAATCGCGACGAGCTGTGGTGAGGTGTTTCTGGTGATGAAACAAAGCAAGCGTGGCTTTGTTGAAAAGATCGATTTCGTGACCTCGCTTGGTCATGGCAAGGGCGGTGATGACCGTGCATCTTATGGTGTTGATACCAAAGGTCCGTCGCGTTTGATTACCGATCTCTGCATCATGGAACCGCATCCGGTTGGCAAGCATTTCATCGTGACATCGATCCATCCGGGCGTGACGCGCGAAGATATTATCGAAAACACCGGCTGGGCTGTTGAATTTGCGGATGAAGTCGCCGAAACTCCGGTGCCCGACGCGCACGAGCTTCAGGTCCTGCGTGACCTGCATGCCCGCACCGCCAAGGCCCATGAAGGCCAGCAGTAAGGACTTTGATTATGGCTGATGCTTATATCTGCGATTTTATCCGCACCCCGATTGGCCGTTTTGGCGGCAGTCTTTCGTCGGTCCGTGCGGACGACCTTGGTGCCATTCCGCTGAAGGCGTTAATCGAACGCAACCCGAATATCGATTTCGGCGATGTCGATGACGTGATTTTCGGATGTGCCAACCAGGCTGGTGAAGACAATCGCAACGTGGCGCGCATGTCGTCGCTTCTGGCCGGGTTGCCGGAAAATGTTACCGGCACGACGGTCAACCGGCTGTGCGGATCGGGTATGGACGCGATCATCATGGCCGCACGCGCGATCAAATCGGGTGAAGCCGATCTGATGATTGCGGGCGGTGTTGAAAGCATGTCGCGTGCGCCGTTTGTGATGCCAAAGGCCGAAACGGCCTTTTCGCGCAATGCGGAAATCTATGACACCACGATTGGCTGGCGTTTCATCAATCCGGTGATGAAAAAGCAGTATGGCGTTGATTCCATGCCGGAAACCGGTGAAAACGTGGCTGAGGATTTCAAGATCAGCCGTGCTGATCAGGATGCCTTTGCCGCCCGTTCGCAGGACAAGGCCGTGGCCGCACAGGAAAACGGTAATTTGGCCGCAGAAATCACGCCGGTCACCATTCCGCAGCGTAAGGCCGATCCGATCATCGTGGACAAAGACGAACATCCGCGTCCGGGCACGACAGCCGAAAAGCTTGGCAAACTGCCGCCCCCGTTCCGCGAAGGTGGTTCGGTGACGGCGGGTAACGCATCGGGTGTGAATGACGGTGCGGCGGCATTGATCATTGCATCGGAGGCGGCGGTCAAGAAATACGGCCTGAAACCGATTGCCAGGGTGCTTGGCGGTGCGACGGCGGGCGTCCCGCCACGCATCATGGGTTTTGGCCCGGCACCGGCCAGCAAGAAGCTTCTGGCGCGTCTTGGACTTACGACCGATCAGCTTGACGTGATCGAACTGAACGAGGCCTTTGCCTCCCAGGGGCTGGCGACGTTGCGTGATCTTGGCATTGCCGATGACGATGCGCGCGTGAACCCGAATGGCGGGGCGATTGCCCTTGGTCATCCGCTTGGCATGTCGGGCGCACGTATCACCGGAACGGCTGCGATGCAGCTGAAACGTACCGGTGGTAAATATGCGCTGGCGACGATGTGCATTGGCGTCGGGCAGGGCATTGCCATTGTGCTTGAAGCGGTCTGATTGATCGTTTGATTTCAAAAGGGCCCCTGTGCCGTTGCAAGAACGGGCAGGGGCTTCTTTTTGTGTTGTTGACCGAACGCAATAGCGGCGCGACACTAACGACCTGAAATAACACCTGTTTAAACGGTGGACCAAACCAGATGACAATTTCGCCCTTTGATTCTGCGATGCTTGGCAATCTGTTTGCCGATGCGGAAATTGCCGTGCTTTTTACCGATGATGCGCAGATCGCATCGATGGTGCTGTTTGAGGCGGCATTGGCATCGGCCGAGGCACGCGCGGGCGTGATCCCAGAAGCAAGTGCGAACCGTATTGCCGATGTGTGCCGCGAATTTCGCCCCGATCCCGCAACATTGGCGGTGGGTACGGCAAGTGCCGGTGTGCCGGTGCCGGCATTGGTCAAGGCGCTTAAGGCCGAGATTGGTGGGGATCATGCGCGTTATGTCCATTTTGGCGCGACCAGTCAGGATGTGTTTGATACGGGGCTGGTGGTACGGCTTCGTGATGCGGTGGCAATTATCCGCCGCCGGACGCGCAAGCTGATCAAGGCATTGATTGCGCAGGCCGAAACCCACCGGGCGACGGTCATGATCGGGCGCACCCGTTCCCAGCAGGCCGTGCCGACCACATTCGGGCTTAAGGCTGCGGGATGGCTGGCACCATTGGTGCGGATTGATCAGCGGATTGACACGTTATGTTCTGACCTGTTCCGGTTAAGCTTTGGCGGGGCCGCGGGGACGCAGGCATCCATCGGGGATAAGGCGATCGAGGTTGAACGCAATCTGGCCGATGAACTTAAACTGCCCCCAACCGATATGCCGTGGCACAGCCAGCGCGATGTTCTGGTCGATTTTGCTGCACAGTTAACTGCACTTAGCGGTGTGCTTGGCAAGATGGGGCAGGATTTGGTGTTGCTGGCGCAATCCGAAATTGCCGAAGTCCAGCCGGGCAAGGGCGGAGGATCATCGACCATGCCGCATAAATCCAATCCGGTGCAAGCCGAAATGCTGATCACGCTGGCGCGGTTCAATGCCGGGCAGCTTGGCACATTTGCGCAAAGCCAGATCCATGAACATGAACGATCGGGCGCAAGCTGGTTGCTGGAATGGCTGACATTGCCGCAGATGATCATGGCAACCGGGGCCGGATTGGCGCAGGCGGTTGATATGCTCCCGAGCCTTAAGGTCAATGCCGATCAGATGGCGGCCAATCTTGAACTGTCACGCGGTGCGATGCTGGCGGAAGCCGCGACCTTTGCCCTTGCCGGGCATCTTGGGCGTGACGGGGCGGACAAGCTGGTGAAAGACGCGTTGTCGCGATCTGCGGCCAATCAAAGCAATCTGTTTGATGAGTTGCCCAAAATGACCGATGTCGGGATTGACTGGGCCAAATTGCGCGCCCCGGCGAATTATATCGGACAGGCAGATAATTATATCGAGCGGGTGGTAACAACCGCCCGTCGGGTGATCAAGGACAGTTGAAACAGAAAGGCGGTCAGGAAATGACCGCCTTTTGATTTTGTGTGCGATGAGGTCACAGACCGCAGGCATTTTTCAACGGCATAGTTATGGATCGGGACATCGGCGACTTCAAAATCCCGGCGTTCAAGCACGTGAAAGCCGTGTTTTAACAGGAAGCCCTTCGCGAGTTCGTTGCCTTCGAAATAAAGCGTTTGCAACGCCCCGTTGGGGGGCGCGATCTTGTTTGTTCATTGGTTACCTCCTTTCATTGTATCAGCCTAAAGTATCCGTCTTGATCAAGCAGATATTGGTTCCCATTTTCTGTCCTGTTTGATCAGGGCGTTTGCCAATATGATGAGCTTTCTCATCAGGCAGGTTAAAGCAACTTTTGCGGGTTTCTGCGCTTCTTTCATGTCCTGATATTTCTGTCGTAAATCAGGATTGTAGCGAGCACAGACGAGTGCTGGCATGTAAAGAGCATCGCGCAGGAATTTCCGTCCGCCCTGAATGAATGCCTTGCCGCGCCATTGACCCGATTGTCGGGTCATGGGGGCTAGGCCCGCAAGGGATGCGATCTGTTTTCCGGTCATGGTGCCGATTTCCGGGCACTCGACGAGAATGGTCATAGCGGTGATGGCACCAAGACCGGGGATCGAACAAAGAATATCAAATGCCCGCGCCTTCTTTGGGGATTGTTTGAGCACGTCCAGCAAGGCTTCTTCAAGTTGGGTAAGCTGGCGTGCAATTTGGTCAAGGCGGACTTTGGACTGGCGCTTGAGAAGCGGCAGGGTTTGTGTTTTCTCACGGTTCTTAAGCCGAGTACGCTCCTTGATCAGCGCCGTGCGGGCGACCTGCAACTCTTTGAGAACATGCTGGTTCCTGTCGACGGGTTCATCCGGGGAGAGGTTGAGCGCCGCCCCCATCGTTGCCAGCATCTGCGCATCGAGAGCGTCGGTCTTGGCCCGCGTTCCGCGGGCTTTTGCGAAATGGCGCGCCTGTAGCGGGTTGACCTTTACCAGAGGCAGTTTCCCCGACAGGCTGCCTTCAAGGGCACGATGGAAGACGCCAGTTGCCTCATAGACAACAATATCAGGCATCTGCGACCCGATCCAGTGATGCAAGGCGCGCAGACCAGCCGGAGAATTGGCAAATTGTACCGTCTCACCGCTTGTCAGACGATGTACGTCAAGGAAGGCTTTCGAGATATCTATTCCGATGCTATCGTTCATGATCTTCGCGATGTCCTATGCTTGTCGTAGAGGGCTTCGTGCCGCTCTGTATCCGTTCAGGCCTCATGCGAAGACAGTGGCTGATCACACTTTAGAACGGTCCCTTACGACCCAGCCCTTGAAGATCCAGCCGCTGCCCTGGCACACCAAGCTTGGTGTGCCAGGGCTTTATCTTCGCCGATGAAGCTCGGAAATCATAAGACAAGCATTTTGCGTTTAACATGAACCGTATCCGGCAGCACTAAAGAAGTTTGAGCATTCATTTGGGGTGTAAAGATTGCAGATGTATTCGTAGGGCGTGAGGCCACGCAGAGTCTTGAGGTGCCGCCCGTAGTTGTAGGCGTTGATGAAGTCGTGCAAATGAGCCGTTAGCTGTGCATGGCTATCATAATAATAGCGCTTGACGGTCGCCTCCTTGATCGTCCTGTTCATCCGTTCGACCTGACCGTTGGTCCAGGGGTGCTTGACCTTGGTCAGCCTATGCTCGACCTCGTGCTCGTCGCAGACCCGGTCGAAGATATGGTGGAAGGCGTATTTATGGTGCGCCATATTGGTGAACTGGATGCCATTATCCGTTAGTACGGTGTGGGTGGCATAAGGCACGGCGGCAATCAGGTTGCGCAGGAACTGGGCGGCGATCATTTTGCCGGCTTGTGCGTGCAACTCGACGAAAGCGAACTTGCTGGTACGGTCGATCGCCACGAAGAGGCGCAGCTTGCCTTCGGCGGTCTGCACCTCGGCTATATCGATATGGAAATAGCCGATCGGGTAGGTCTTGAACTTGCGCTTCGGTTCTTTGTCCCCTGTCACTTCAGGCAAGCGGCTGATCCCGTGGCGTTGCAGGCAACGATGCAACGATGAGCGTCTCAGATGCGGGATCGTGGGCTGCAAGGCGTAGAGGCAGTCATCTAGCGGCAGCAACGTATGCTTGCGAAAGGCAACGATAATCGCTTCTTCCTCAAGGCTCAGCACCGTCGAATGGGCGTTGGTGGGGCCAGTCGGCAAATCCTTGACCGCCGTTCGCTTCTTCCATTTGGTGACGGTCTTCTGGTTGATCCCATACCGTTGGGCCAGAACTCTCAGGCTCTCTTGACTATGCTGTATCGCTCGACGGACTGCCTCTGTCGTGCGGGCGCTCCCGTGCAATATCTGTCCCATAATGCATCCTTCCATCCCTGACTGAATAACGCACCATCAAATCCCGGGACTAAACACCTAGTGATTACGTTGCCTTGGGTGCTGCATACCGGTAGGACGTCGATTGGTATTGAAGTTCAGTTGTGGGCTGAAAATCTGCATGCCGACAAACGGCGGTTATGTGGGAGCGGTGAGTTCGTTATGGTTGCGGTCGATAAAGAAAATCGACCAATTGCATTCTAGCCTACTGTCTGCCGCGAGCTTTCTGGTGGTCAGCGGCAAAGGGTGGCAATTGGCCGTACGATTGTCGGGCAGTCAGAGACTTTTCTGTTCGATGAACCACTGTCGAACCTGGATGCTGAACTGCGTGTTCATATGCGTCCGTCCATCTCAGATGCACATTTTTGGGCAGGATGGGAACCGGCTACCGTAACCTCTCCTTTACCATGCCCATTTTGGTTTCAGCGGCGATTACAGATTCTCATGTAATCTCCGCTGTTTCTTTGTGGGTGAAATTTAACCAGGTGGGGTGATATCGGATATATTTCAGCATCCTTTTAAAATTCGCGCCATAGGCGTGTTTATGAGGCATTGCTTTGTTGGTGGCCGGTAGGGGCACGCAAGGGGACCATTTATCCTGCGCCATTGAACGTCATTACAGAATTGTGTTATATCTCTACCTATCAGGTAGAGTATCGGTGTAAGAGCATGTTGGCACAAAAAACAAAATACGCTGTTAAGGCGATGATTGCATTGGCGGAAATCGGTGTTGGCGAAGCCATGCAAATTGCCGATCTGGCAAAGCAGGAAGCGATCCCGAAGAAGTTTCTGGAGCAGATCCTGCTGGATTTGAAGCATCAGGGATTGATCAATAGTCGCCGGGGAAAGCTGGGTGGCTATACGCTGATCAAAGCGCCAGAAGAAATTTCGATTGGCCGGATTGTCCGGCTTATTGAAGGGCCAATTGCTCCATTATCCTGCCTGAGCAAAATGGCCTACCAGCGCTGTGATGACTGCCGTGACGAGACCAATTGTCGTGTTCGTCGTGTCTTTGCTGAATCCTATGAGGCAACTGTTGCCATTCTTGAACGGACGACGTTGAAGGATGCCCTTGCCAATAGTTGCGACGAAAAAACATCCACCGTCGCCTGAATTAAAGGCAAAATGCTTTAATACCCAAAATCACTGTGAATACGTATTCACCACAGTTTTGTCATTTTTATGTTGATTAAGTCTACCTATTAGATAGAGATAAAGAGCTAATAGCAAAAATGGAGAAGTACCATGCTTGATAGTTCGATCAAATCTGTGCGGGGAGGCCTCCTTGGTGTAGCGCTTTTTGTCGTATCGACAATCGTTTCAGTTGCACCAGGCAATGCGGCCGATGTGACCCTGCTTAATGTAAGTTACGACCCCACCCGTGAGCTGTATCGCGAATTCAACAAGGCTTTTGCCGAGCACTGGCTGGCCGAAAAGGGCCAATCCGTTGAAATTCGCATGTCCCATGGCGGGTCGGGAAAACAGGCGCGTTCGGTTATCGACGGGTTGGAAGCCGATATTGTTACACTGGCCCTTTCTGCCGATATTGATGCCATTGCTGAAAACACCGGTTGGATTAATCCTGGCTGGCGTGAGCGGCTACCGCTCGGGGCTGCACCTTATACCTCGACCATCGTGTTTCTGGTGCGCAACGGGAACCCCAAGAACATTCATGATTGGGGAGATCTGGTCCGTGATGATGTGCAGGTTATAACGCCCAATCCCAAAACCTCAGGTGGGGCACGCTGGAACTATCTGGCGGCGTGGGCTTTTGCAGAAGACAATTTTGGCGGTGATGAACAGAAGGTCCGGGAATTTATTGCCAAGCTTTATAAAAACGTACCTGTCCTTGATACGGGTGCGCGCGGATCAACCAACACGTTTATCAAGACCGGCATTGGTGATGTCCTGCTTGCCTGGGAAAACGAGGCTTTTCTCGCGCTTGAAAAACTTGGTGACGAGTTTGAGATTGTTGTGCCATCTGAGTCTGTTCTGGCCCAGCCACCTGTATCTGTCGTTGACAAGGTCGTGGATGATCATGGGACACGTGACATTGCAACAGCCTATCTTGAATACCTTTATTCGCCGACAGGTCAGAAAATTGCGGCCAAATATTATTACCGGCCGGTCAATCCGGAGGACGCCGACCCCGAGGATTTAAAGCGTTTCCCGCCATTAAAGCTGTTTACCGTTGAAGATCGCTTTGGTGGTTGGACCAAGGCACAAAAAGATCATTTTGCCGATGGCGGCACCTTTGATCAGCTCTATCAGAGCAACTAAACATGACTGTCACCACTCGTAAATCTGGCAGGAAGCGCGTGATCCCGGGTTTCGGGATCACGCTTGGCTTCACTCTGTCCTATCTGGGGGGCATTGTGTTGCTGCCCCTTGCCGCAATTGTTGCCAGATCAGTCGGTATGGAATGGGGCGATTTTCTTTCAATCATCCGCTCAACACGGACATTGCACGCACTTTGGCTCAGTTTTGGTGCTGCTTTTGTCGCAGCAGCGATCGATGCCATTTTTGGGTTCCTGATTGCGTGGGTTTTGGTGCGCTATCGCTTTCCCGGGAGGAAAATTGTTGATGCTATGATTGATCTTCCATTCGCCCTGCCCACTGCCGTTGCGGGCATTGCACTTGTTACAATTTATTCTCCTAACGGTCCCATCGGCCAGGTGCTGGCGATGGCAGGCCTGCGGGTGGCCTATAGTCCTGTTGGCGTCGTTATTGCGATGATGTTTATCGGCCTGCCGTTTGTTGTGCGGTCGGTTCAGCCTGTGCTCGAACAATTTGATCACCGTCTGGAAGAAGCTGCGGCTTCGTTGGGTGCGGGGCGTCTGTTCACGTTCAGAAAGGTGATCTTTCCGGTGTTGTTCCCGGCCTTGATGACGGGGTTTGCGCTGGCGCTGGCGCGCGGGATTGGCGAATACGGATCCATTATTTTTATTGCGGGCAATATTCCGAATGTTTCCGAGATCGCGCCGTTGCTGATCATCATTCGCCTTGAAGAATTCAATTATGATGGCGCAACAGCGATTGCAACCACCATGCTGGTGATGTCGTTTGCCATGTTGCTTATCGTCAACCTGCTGCAGGCCTGGAGCCGCAAACGCAGTGGCAATTAACCCAATGAGCAAAAATATGTTTTCTTCCGGATCCTACAAGCAGGGAAGAGGGGAGCCCGCCATCGTCAAATGGTTGCTGATTTTCGCGGCCCTTTCGTTCCTGGCGATATTTCTTGTTCTTCCACTTGTGATTGTTTTTTCCGAGGCACTGGCCGCTGGCTGGCGAACCTATCTTGCCGCACTGGTCGAGCCCGATGCCCTTGCGGCTCTGCGGCTGACAATAACCGTTGTCATTTTCGCCGTGCCATTAAACATTTTATTTGGCCTTGCGGCGGCATGGGCAATTGCCAAACACGATTTTCGCGGCAAGAGCCTGCTGGTGACCTTTATCGATTTGCCGTTTTCGGTATCGCCAGTCGTTGCCGGGCTTTCCTTTGTCATGCTGTTTGGTAATCACGGCTGGTTTGGCGGGATTTTGGACCGGGCTGATATCGACATCATTTTCGCAACACCAGGCATCATTCTGGCTACAATTTTTGTAACCTTTCCGTTCGTTGCGAGAGAGTTGATTCCCCTGATGGAAAGCCAGGGCAACAGCCTTGAAGAGGCCGCGTTATCGCTTGGCGCAAGTGGCTGGCGGACGTTTTTCAAGGTAACCCTTCCCAATGTGAAATGGGCACTATTTTACGGCGTATTGTTATGTAGTGCGCGTGCCATGGGTGATTTTGGCGCGGTTTCGGTTGTGTCCGGGCATATTCGTGGCGTCACCAATACGCTGCCGCTCCATGTTGAAGTTCTATACAACGAATATTCGTTTTCAGCTTCGTTTGCCGTGGCTTCGCTTTTGGCGGTTATCGCGCTTTTTACCCTTATCTTGAAATCCATACTTGAATGGCACCATGGCGACGACCTTGCCTCTGGTCACCGTTCATAAGGAGTTATGTGGTCATGCAAATCGATATTCGGAATGTATCAAAGGACTATGGCCGGCAAACTGCCCTGCACAATATCGACCTGAATATACAATCTGGCGAACTGGTTGCCCTGTTGGGGCCGTCCGGATCAGGCAAAACGACGTTGTTGCGGCTGATTGCAGGGTTGGAATTTCCCAATAGCGGGCAGATCATGTTTGATGTCAGTGATGCATCAAAATTGTCGGTCGGGGAACGCAATGTTGGTTTCGTGTTTCAGAATTATGCTTTGTTCAAGCATATGCGGGTGATTGACAATATTGCATTTGGTTTGCGGGCCCGTCCTAAAAGCAGCCGGCCAGATAATCATGAAATCGTTGCCCGTTCGCGGGATCTTTTATCTCTGGTGAAATTGTCAGGGTACGAGGATCGCTTCCCTTCACAGTTATCCGGCGGTCAGCAACAGCGCGTTGCCCTGGCGCGGGCCCTTGCTATCGAACCATCGGTATTGTTGTTGGACGAGCCGTTTGGGGCGCTTGATGCAAAAGTCCGGCAGGATTTGCGCAAGTGGTTGCGCGAACTGCATGACGAAACGGGCCACACAACCGTTTTTGTGACGCATGACCAGGAAGAGGCCCTGGACCTGGCGGATCGGGTTGTTGTGGTCGAGGAGGGGCGAATTGCCCAGGTTGGCATGCCAAACGATGTTTATGATGCGCCGGTGTCTCCGTTTGTTTACGAATTTATTGGTGATGTGAACAAGCTGTCTGTCATTGTGAAGGACGGGCAGATTCTTCTGCCCGGACGCCCCATCGCGCTTGATACCACAACCAAACAGGACGGTGCCTATCGCCTGTATGTCCGGCCACATGATATTCGTGTTGCTGCAAAGGAAAATGGCCAGGCCCTGACCGGTTTGGTCAGGGATATAAGGGCGACAGGCCCTGCTGTTGTCATGGATGTCGCCCTTGATAGCTGGAATGCCCGGCTTGATATCGCATTGTCGCACAATGACGATAACTGGCGTAATCTGACGACTGGCGCACGGGTCGAAATCCGGTTGCGCAAATATGCCCTGTTTCCCGAATAAAGGCATGTCACGGAGCGGCAATTGAATTTTGAGCAACTGGCGCTTGTCGCCATCATTGTGATAGCGATCGCCGCAATGGCAAGCGATCGTTTCAGATATGATCTGGTCGCGGTTTTGGCCTTGCTTGCGACCGTTGTTTTGGGGGTTGTCCCGCAGGACAATGCCTTTGCCGGTTTTTCCAATGGTGCGGTTGTGACGGTGGCAGGTGTTTTGATCATCACGCGCACCATTATTGCAACCGGGGCGATGGAACCCGTAAGCCAGTTGCTTTCAAAAAGGTTTGAAAGCCGTTGGTCCCTTGTTGCGATATTTTGTGCAACGGGCGCGGTTCTTTCGGCCTTTATGAATAATATCGGCGCCCTGGCCCTCTTGATGCCTGTTGCTCTTGCCGCGACGGCCCGGCGGGGCGAGCATCCCGGATATCTGCTGATGCCGTTATCATTTGCGACCCTTCTTGGCGGGATGACGACCCTGATCGGGACCCCGGCCAATCTGATTATTTCGCAAATCCGGGATAAAGCTGTCAGCCAGCCTTTTGACATGTTCGATTTTTGGCCCGTAGGCAGTGTTATTGCGGTTTCCGGGGTAGTCTGGCTTGTCGTTGTCGGGTGGCGGTTTATCCCGGGACGACATCTGAGTGTCGGGGAGCAGCGAGATTCTGGTCGCTTCCTGACAGAATTACGTGTCGGGGCTAATGGTATTGCCGATTTTGCTTCTGTGCCGGAACTCGAAGCGGCCTTGCCGGTCAAGGTTCATGGTATCGTGCGCGAAAACAGGCGGCTTTTTGCACCTAAAAACCGGCAACTTTTCGAAATTGGCGATCTGATGATTGTCGAGGCCGAACTTGATACACTTGAACTGTTGTGTGACCGGTATGGCTTCAGGTTGCCCGGACAGATTGGTGTTTTATCTGATGATGCAGAAATGGTTGAAGCCGTGGTTCCGGCCGACAGCATCATTCAGGGCAGTAACCTTTATACACTCGAACCGGTGGATCGATGGCAGGTTGATATCGTTGCCATGGCCCGTCAAAGCAAACGGTTCGAAGGGCGTTTGGCTGACGCGACCCTGATGCCAAGCGATATTCTGATTTTTCGAGGAGACCCGTCCCGCATTGATACGGCGATCTCTGATCTCGGACTTCTGCCTTTGGCGGCCCGGTCAATTCGATTGCGTCCGCGGGCTGCTTTGTGGGCTGTCGGGATTTTTGCATTTGCAATTATTCTGGCCGCCAGCGGTATCGCAACACCGGCTGTCTCCTTCGTTGCAGCTGTGACCATGATGTTGTTAACCCGGGTGACCAGTGCGCGTGATCTGTATCGGCGGGTCGACGGACCTGTTCTGGTTTTGCTTGCAGCACTGATCCCGATCGGGGAGGCTTTGCGTGCAACGGGCACGGCTGAACTGATTGCGGGATATTTGCTGCAACTTGCGGGTACGGCAGGTCCGATGTGGTTGCTGGCCCTTACAATGCTGCTGGCGATGGGCATAACACCGATTTTGAACAACGTGACGACTGTTGTGGTGCTGGCGCCTATTGTGATGGCGTTGGCATTTCGTGCTGGATTGGCCCCCGATGCGTTTTTGATGGCAGTTGCAATCGGGGCTTCGACCGATTTTCTGACACCGATTGGCCATCATAACAATACGATCATTATGGGGCCGGGCGGCTATCGTTTCAGTGATTACTGGCGTTGTGGATTACCTGTCAGCATTCTGGTGTTTGTGATAGCCATGATGCTGTTGCCAGTCGTATTTGGGATATGAGTATTCGTTTAGTGCCGAAACGATCACTGTTCAGGGAAAAGGCGAACTAGCTACTTAGCCTTGAGAAGCAGGGATGTTGCTTTGATAAAAGTTGTTATTGCAAGCCATCCGAAAAGAAGTGCTGAAATGCCCATGACGCAGACCAGAAAACCCTGCCCAGCCTTTACGTAGGCAAGTTGCTCGTTAAATAGCAAGGTAACGCGATCAAGGGTGTTGCCCGCAAAAATGATACTGCATACGGCAGCAGTAATGGAAATGAGCATCAACCATTTCAGACTGAACCCGGACCATAGTTCTTCGTTCGTGTCTTTCTCAGGTATCTGTAGAGGCATTGTTTTTTGTGCTGATAAAACTGACTACACCGAATAAAGTGTTTCGATATTGGGCGAATTTTGCTGCATGTTTTGTTCTGCAAGCTGTTGATAGTGGAGATCGATAAGCCGGTCTGCCAGTTTAAAGCCGTCAGACCAGTGGCCATGGCCGCTTTCAATATTGATATGCCCGGCCTCTCCTGCATCAACAAGATCGCTGCCCCAAACTGAGGCAAAAGAACGTGCGCGATCGAAGTCGCAATATATGTCGTTTCGACTTGCAACGACAATGGATGGGAATGGCAGTTTCCTGATGGGAATTGGTGCAAAACCGGCAAGGTCCGGATAAGTCTTTCCTATACGGTCAACATCGGCAGGCGCTACCAACAGTGCCCCGGCAACCGGTAAGTTGGGAAACTCCCGTGCCAGATGTGCGACAAGTATGCATCCAAGACTATGCGCGATCAGAATTGCACCAGGGTTCTTGTTTACGGCAAAGCGAACATGCTCGATCCATGGTTTCAGTCGAGGTTTTAGCCAGTCATCCTGATTGACGATGATGGCATCGGGATCAATGTCGCTCCAGATCCGTTGCCAGTGACCGGCATTCGAGCCTTTGTAGCCAGGCAACAACAGTTTTTTCATTGCATGTTCCATGGGGCATGCTCCTGAGTTGTCAGCGTTTACCCGATCGGGGCAAACCTAGTTCGTTGAAAAGTAAATCAGCAACCCGATAAACAGGATCAGGTAGACCAGTCTTTCTGCGGACACGTTCACAAGATCTCCCGGCCGGTTATGGTTGCAGGCAGATCGGCTGAGATCAGAGATGTTCGTTCGTAACGCGATGATGCTTTGTTGCTCAGATCTTCGGCCAGCGTTGCAGCCTGATTCCGGATTTCGGCTGCAGCAGTGATCTCCCAAAACTTGCCACGGGTCAGCGGCCCGATGACGCTGAGAAACTTCGACGATCTGCCATTGCTTCTGATCGCCTGACAGGTGTCGTCGACGTCGATACCAAGTCCGAGAGGGTCGGGGCGAATATGTCCCATATTGTTCAGAAACCAGATCAGGGGCACATCGATAGTTTCCAGATCCGCACGGGGGCCGGTACAGTCATAGGCGACAGGAAAGCAGAAATCCTCCGATGTCTCCTGTCCATGCCCGCGGATTGAAATCTCCCACGATTGTCCCGGTTTTTTTTGAGCCTTGGAAATGCGGCCTTTAATGATTTTCAGATTTCCGGATGCCATTTCAGCGTCGATGATTTGAGCCGTTTCACGCGACATCCGATGCCTGTGGACATCCCACCAGGTTTGCAGATGTCTGATAAATCGACGACGTTTTGTGTCATCAAGTGTCTGCCAGATGGCCTGACTCATTGGACGGAGGCCATCAATCGTCGTGCGCCAGCCAAACTGTCTGGCATTATTACGCACCTTGGCAAGCAGGGTTGAAAGAGGCTGGGTACCTGCGTCCGTTGGTGTGAATGCAGGATGATTTTCCGGTTCCGTCAGGTCGTGTGGGCGGGGCAGCAGACCGCGCCTCGACAGAAAAACAACCTGACCTTCATAGCCTGTTTCGCGCAGGCGAAGCAGAGTATCAACTGCGGTTAACCCGGAACCTAGTACCAGTATCGGGCCGCGCATCGACGTTCCCTCGGTCCGTTCTGTATTCCACGGATGGAGAAAACCATATCTGGTCTGACTGGCAAGCGAGTTCCCCATCGCCAGCACCAGATGATCGACTTCGAAAATCTGATCACGTTCCGTCCGGATATGGAGTTTCTGCCCGCCTTCTGCCGGATAGGCTGAATTCACGGTATCGCGCACATGAGCAAAGCTTTCCGGACGGAACCGCTGCTTGATTGACTGATCAAGTCGGGAACAAACATAGTCCCCAAAAATCTGCCGGGGCACGAAACTGGCTGCGGTCGCATATCTCCGGATTTCCGGATCGTCGGACGTCGCGAGCCATTCGATAAAATCATCCCTTCGATCCGGGAAAATGCTGATTTTTCCGGCAGGAACATTCAGAATGTGCGAGGCGCAGTTTGTGCCATAGGCCAGCCCCCGACCGCAGACCGAACGTGGCTCGAACACAATGACTTCGTCTGTCTCGGGCAGGCGGCGGAGCAACTGTATAGCCAGAAGGCTGCCGCTCAGGCCGCCGCCGACGATACCAATTTTGTATGCCATGATCATCTCCTGTCGTTGAACCGGTATGATTGCCAAGACGCCCGGTGTGATCGCACTAGTCGATACGATGGTTTTTCAGCAAAGTGCGTAACTGACTGCGGCTAAGTCGCAGCAGTTTTGCGGTTTTGATCTGGTTGTGTTCGGCGATCTCGTAGGCCTCTTCAATGGCCATATGCACGAGATCATCAAGAGAGAACATGCCTTCTCGGCGGATCAGGTCATGGATGATATGCCGGATGCTATCCGCATCCGAGCCGCCGGTTTTATCAAGGGCCACATGGCTCAGATTAAGATCGTCCGGACGGATTACGTGATCTGCTGCCACCAGAACGGCATGATGTATGGCATTCTCCAGTTCCCGGATATTGCCCGGCCAGGAGTAATGCAAAAGAACCTTGATCGCTTCCTTGCCCAAAGAGAGATTTTGGCGCCCGGTTTTTTCGCTGTAGACATGCAAGAAGTGCTCCGAAAGGATGAGAATGTCATCGCGTCTTGCCCGCAAGGGAGCGACGTCAAGCCGAGCGACATTCAGCCGGAAGAAAAGATCTTCCCGGAAATGTCCAGCACGCACGGCATTTTCGAGATTCACATTCGTTGCCGCAACGATCCGCACATCGACCGGGCGCGTTTTGCGGCCGCCTACCGGAGTAACTTCGCGCTCTTGGAGGACACGCAGCAGTTTGACCTGAAAGGCCAGCGGCAGGTCGCCAATTTCATCAAGAAAGATTGTCCCGCCATTGGCAGCTTCAAACCACCCGGTGCGATTCTCGGTGGCGCCGGTAAAAGCACCTTTCTCATAACCGAATAGTTCTGCCTCGACGAGCGTTTCGGGCAAGGCGGCACAGTTGACCGCAATAAATGGGCCGCCGGCACGTGGCGAGTTATCATGAACGTAACGTGCAATCAGTTCTTTGCCCGTGCCGGTCTCCCCAACGATCAGAACACTGGCATCGCTGACAGAAAACTGCAGCAGACGCCGTTGCAATTCGAGTGAGACTGGATCACGAAACACGAGCGCGCTCGCGCGTATACTTGGCGGAATGTCTGCGCCGCCCCGTCGGGCCAGCCGCAGAACTTCTGCTGACTGTCCCGGTCGCAAATCGCGATGATATGTCAAGCCGGTCCTCCATTTCTCAAGCCTCGCAAGAGAGATTTCTTTAACTACTTAAAGTCTACCTTTTTAGTCGACATTGTCGACTAAAAAAATCCCGCCTGCAATCCGACCGCCGATAACTAATTGAAATAGCGAAGATCATCCCGCCTGCTTCTCGGGATCTTGCTCAAACAGAACATCAAGAACTTTACCTTCAATCTCTGCGAGTATCGCGCTACCGCGACGGCGTGGTCGAGGCACGTCGATCTCGATGTCCAGCTTGATCTGCCCTTCATCGATCAAAACAACCCTGTCGGCAAGAGCGACGGCTTCGGATACGTCGTGCGTCACGAGAATTGCTGTGAAGCCCTGATGCAACCAGACCGCTTCCAAAAGATTTTGCATGTCGATCCGTGTTAGAGCATCCAATGCCCCTAGGGGCTCGTCGAGTGCAAGCAGTCGGGGATGACTGACCAGTGCGCGTGCCAGAGCGACACGTTGTTTCTGGCCCCCAGAAAGAGCCGAGGGCCATTCATCCCGTTTGTTCTCAAGGCCGACCTCGTCGAGTGTGACCAGAGAGAGGTCAAGAACCTGATCAGAGTCGCGAACAGGCGTACCGGTAAGCCCGAGTTTCACGTTATCGATAACCTTTGCCCAAGGAAGCAGTCTGGGTTCCTGAAACACAATCCTTGATGCGGTCTCTCCGCCGCTTCCGATCGATATCTCGCCTTTGGTCGAGGCATCAAGTCCCGCGATCAGTCGCAGGAGGGTACTTTTGCCGCAACCGCTTTTGCCAATGACAGCAATGAACTGTCCTGCCGGAATATGAAGGTCGATACCCTTAAGGACTTCTGTGTGGTCAAAGGATTTATGCAGGTTTTGAAGCGTTACGGCGACCCCACCACTGGTTTGAGGTAAAACGGGCCGTCGGGGTGCAGTTGTGATGCGGCGGAAAGAACTTTTCTCCAGTGCCTGAATGGTCATGACGACTTCTCCTTGAAGACTCTAATGAATTTGAAAGGATGGATGCCAGGCAAGGTAATGGCGTTCAAGCAGGCGTGCGGCGGTATCCGCCAGTTTTCCAAGCAGGGCATATATCGCGATGCCGAGGACGACGACATCCACCTGCAGAAACTCGCGTGCCTGCATTGCCATATAGCCAAGACCCGAAGACGCCGCGATGGTTTCTGCCACGATCAAGGTCAACCACATGATGCCAAGTGCATAGCGCACACCAACGAAGATTGATGGTAATGCACCCGGCAGGATGACCCGCCAGAAAAGCTGCCTTGATGACAGTCCGTAAATGCGTCCCATTTCGATCAATTGGCGATCAACCGTGCGGATACCGTGGAACGTATTGATATAAATCGGGAAAAACACACCAAGCGCGACAAGGAACAGTTTTGACTGCTCCTCGATCCCGAACCACAGGATGACCAGCGGAATCAGGGCGAGATGCGGAACATTCCTGATCATTTGCAGGGTTGTATCGAGATACTCCTCGCTGGTTTTTGAAGCACCATTCAAGAACCCCAGCGTAAAACCGATGGCAGCACCGATTGTAAACCCGCCAAGGGCACGTGCGGTGCTGACCAGCAGATGATCAAACAACTCGCCGGATGCGATCAGACCGGATGCTGCGCCGAGAACCGCGCTTGGAGCGGGTAATATATAGGGTGGAATAAATCCGGCACTTGCCGCCACCTGCCAGGCGGCGACAAGCAGAACCGGAAGAATCCAGGGGCGGGCTTTGGTCAGTAAAATCATTCTCACAGGACGTCTCCATGATTCATGATGTGCTGACGGCGAGCTTGCGCTGCTCGACCGAAGCCGGAAATTCTCCGGCAGGATCAAGGTCGCGCTGTCCTGACGCCGAAAGACCGAGTTCAGGGAAAAGAAGCTCGGAAACGGTATAGGCTTCTTCAAGGTGCGGGTAACCCGATGCGATAACAGTATCGATACCAAGCGATTGGTACTCGCGTAGTCGCTTGGCAATGGTGGATGCATCCCCGACAATTGCGGTGCCCGCCCCGGGTCGCAGCAGGCCGATACCGGCCCAGAGATTGGGCCCCACGATCAGGCGATCACGTTTGCCTCCATGCAGTTCCGTCATGCGACGCTGACCGACAGAGTCATGTTGTTCAAGGAACCGTTTCTGAGCTTTGGCAATATCTTCATCCGAGACTTTGCTGATCAGGCGTTCGGCTTCGGCCCAGGCTGCGTCTTCGGTTTCGCGAACGATCAGATGAATACGAAGCCCAAAGCGAACTTTGCGACCTCGGTCATTTGCACGTTTACGCACGGCTTCGATTTTCTCGGCAACCTGTTCGACAGGTTCCCCCCACGTCAGATACAGCTCGACTGTCTCTGCCGCCAGATCCTGTGCGGCCTCCGAAGATCCACCGAAATAAAGTGGCGGATGGGGCTGCTGTACCGGCGGGAAATTGATCCGGCCTTTTTCGACGCGATAATGCTTACCGTGGAAATCGACCTCGTGTCCGGCCAGCAGTCCGCGCCATATATGCAGAAATTCACCGGCCTGCTCATACCGTTTGTCATGTGCGAGAAAAACACCGTCTCCGGCCAGTTCGACCGGATTGCCCCCGACAACGACATTCAGAAGCAAACGTCCTTTGCTAAGCCGATCGAGGGCAGCGGTCTGGCGTGCGGCATAGGCAGGCGAAGTCACACCCGGGCGCAAGGCAACAAGAAATTTGAGTTTCTCAGTCACCGTTGCAAGGCCAGCCGCGGTGATCCAGGAATCCTCGCACCCTTGACCCGTCGGCAGAAGAACACCCTGATAACCGAGCCGGTCGGCAGCCTGCGCGATTTCCTTGAAATAGTCGAAATTTGCCGGCCGTTGACGTTCCAGTGAACCAAGGTAAGACCCATCTCCGCTTGTCGGAATGAACCAGAAGAAGTTAAGCGGATCGGGGTTCTGACGGTTTTTTTCAATATGTGTCATGATCTGTTTCCTGTGTTGTCGTGAACAGTCCCGTATGCCGAGTGATCAGGATTGCTGTGCATTCCAGATCGCATCGCGGATGGTGATTTTTTTCGGGATCAGACCGATCTCGTAAAAACGGTCCGCGATGGTTTGCTGGGTCTTGATGATGTCCTGGGTGATCGGATAAATGCCGAAAGATGCCCGCTCTGCCGCGCGGGCTTGCGATTGCAAGTCGACGCCGGTGACTTCGGCGAGTGCTTCTGCAACCTTGTCGCGGTTGGCTTCAGCCCAGTTTGCCGCTTCGGAAAGAGCGGCAATGACACGGGAAACCGTGTCAGGGTGCTTTCGTGCGAAATCGCCGTTAGCCAGCAAAAAGCTGTTGGTGGCGACAATTGGTTCGCCGGTGGTCAGAACCCGTGCATTCTGTTTGGTTTCAGCGATGGCATAATAGGGATCCCAGATTGTCCACGCATCGATGCTTTTGCGAACAAAGGCTGCAGCGGCATCTGCCGGGCTGAGATATACCGGTTCAATGTCATTGTAAGTCAGGCCACCTTTGATCAGGGCCTCGACCGTCAGATTGTTGGCACTTGATCCTTTGGTGAAACCGACCTTCTTTCCCTTGAGATCGGAAAGGGTCTGAATTTCGGAATCCTGATGCACAAGTATTGCTGAACCGGTACCCGGAGACGGCTGGGTGGCAACATAGACGATGTTGGCACCCGCGGCTTGGGCGAAGATCGGCGGGGTATCGCCGGTCGTGCCGAAATCAATGCTGCCGACATTGACTGCTTCAAGCAGTGGCGGGCCGGACGAAAACTCGACCCACTTTACGGAAATGCCTTTTTCTTCCAGCGCGGTTTCAATCTTCTGCTGCTGGCGGGCAACCACAAGGGTGCCGTTTTTCTGATACCCGATACGGAACTCGGTCAGGGCATCTTCTGCCACGGCATTTACGGGGAACCCGACGACAGCAATGATGGCCGGGATAATTGTCCGGGATATTACATTTCGCAGTTTCATCTGAATTTCCTTTTATATCTGTCTGTTGTCGGAAAGGGGCTTAGGCGACGACAGAGACCTGCCGGATCGCTTGCGGTTGCCATGCAGAAAGCTGGGAAACGGCGGTTTCAATTCGTGCACCAAGTTTTTTGCGGACATCAACCTCGGTTTCAATCAGATCGGAGGCTGACATATAGATGCCGGTTGGAACCGTCAGGGCACCGAAAAATGCGAAAAGCGGGCGCAAATGATGTTCGATGACAAGGGCATGTCGATTTGACCCGCCTGTAGCACTCAGAATGACCGGCTTACCGCGGAGTGCATCGGGATGCACCAGATCGAAAACATGCTTCAGAAGACCGGTATACCCGCCTTTGAAAACAGGTGTACCCACGACCAGCATGTCAGCCTGTTCAATGGCATCGACCAGATGGTTCGGTGTGCCATAGGGGGTGCCGGGATCAAATGAGCCCGGGGCGGCATCAAGCAAGTCATAAAAATCGGTTTGCCCCAGATGCCTGTGGGCGATTTCATCAAGAATGACATTGACCAGCATGCTGGTTTTGGATGGTCGATTGATGTTGCCGCTGATGCCGATGATTGTTGTGGTCGACATTGTGACCTCCCGCCTGTTTGAGATGCAGGGTCATAACGGCAATAAGCATGCCAACATCTAGTGATTTGTTTTTAAATAATAAAAAAAAA